>Ga0316197_10000568_pt1 | contig 25564 bp, 23 predicted proteins | sample OudBiesiAoxic_MG_FD_204939 | JGI IMG/M metagenome (GOLD analysis project Ga0316197, IMG submission 204939) | Coastal sediment microbial communities from Oude Bieten Haven, Netherlands - site A oxic | ecosystem: Environmental > Aquatic > Marine > Coastal > Sediment | place: Netherlands... | reverse complement strand
GACTCCTCGCCCCAACCATGCTCACCAGGTCCCCGACGCCCAAGTCTGCGATGAGGGCTGACAGCTCAGCCTCCATTGGCCCGTCGCCGACGATCACGCACTGGAACACCCCATCACCGGACTCCCGCATCGTCGCGCAGCTGCGGATCAGGTCGTCGAAGCCCTTCTTTTCGATCAGCCGCCCGACGCTGAGCAGGATGGGCGGAGCCCCCTTCTCCCCGCCCCTCGCCTCGGCGAACGGTTTCAGATCGAGCCCGTTGTAGACCCGTTTCACCTTCCGCGCCTCATCTGGAAACCTCCCAATCAGGAACTTGGCTGTGTAGTCGCTAACCGTGACGACCATCGCAGCTCCCTCCATCAGTCGGGCCAGACTGAGCTCGCACCCCGACTCTTCGAAGATGTCATTGGCGTGGCCGGTAAAACTGAACTGCAATCCGAAAAACTGCTTCAGCCACCAGCAGGTGCGGGCGCCCAGCCCGGCGAAGTGCGTGTGGGCATGCCACACCCCGGCCGCGCGCATCCGCATGCCGATGTAAGCCGCCTCATAGATGCGCATCTTGTCCGGTGCCCCATGCCAGTGCCGCAGAGTTAGGACGATCTCCTGCGGCAGCTGGTCGGCGTCCTTCATGGCCGTGACCACCTCCACCAGCTCCTTCTCCGGCGGGAGAAAGTGCACGCGGTCGATCAGCTCTGGTGGGAAGTGGTCCTCGAGCGGCTCATCGCGCGTGTCGTGGATCGAGAACAGCAGCGGCCGCAAACCCTGCCGGTCCAGTTCGAGGATCTCCCTGACACAGAATGTCTGCGTGAAAGTCGGGAAACGTTCGAAGACATACGCCAACTGTGGCGGCTCTGGCTTCGTTGGGGGATCGTGGGAATGCTTCGACATGCGGTAGTCGGGCCGCGGCTGGGCTCACAGCAGTGCCCCTAGCGCCACATCCGGTAGGGCGTGCCGCAGTACATGCAGTTAAACCGCCCCCTCAAGGCGGCGTCAACCAATAAGGACTGCCGGTAGCTGAGAGGCCAATAGCGCCGTGCGTCGCAGTGCTTGTTGCAGTCCTTATCCTGCAGCACCGGTCCATGGCACAGCTGGCAGGGGCATCCGCGACCATGAAAGGCGAGCATCAGCCTCGATGCCACCGCCCCACACAAGCCCATGAGCACCAGCCACCCAAAATGCCGGTCGACTCCGATCATCGCTACGAGGCCGAGAGCAACGATCCCCAGGCACGACAGCGTGAGCGCCCCGAGCATGATCCCGACTAGCAGGCTCCTCGAATGGAGATAGTAGCGCGCCGCCTGTGCCCTCATGCCCCCAACAGCCCCCCAGATCAAGCCTGGCTGAGGCTATCCAGGCTGCTCCCATACACGGACTTCGACTCGATGGTGGCCGGGATGAACAGTTCTGGCGCACCGGCGAGACTCTGCGAAAACTCAAGCTCCCACTTGTGCAGGGAGTCACGCAGGTAGCGTGGTAGATCCGAACGGTCCCCGAGCGCAAGCGCGAGACCAGTCTCGTAGCTGTCCTCGATCTCGTTCAACATCGTCACGTCCATCGCGGGTGCCTCGATCACGTGCGCCCCCATGTAGTCCATCACCTTCTCGCCGTAGCTCCCCTTCCATGATGAATCATCTGCGTCGTCAAAGTCGACTGGAGTCCGGACGATCAAGTAGTCGGCGTTGTCAGCAAAAGCTTCGCCGATCGCGACGACCTCGTCCGAGATCCCCACATGGTTTGGCGCCGGGATCACCAATGTCAACTCAGCCTCCATCTCCAACAGCAGCTCGAAGACCTCCTCCTCATTAAAAAACTCGGCCAGCGTGCCGCCGTCACCACTCGCCACATCGATCACCGTCACATCCGACTGGTCGAGAAATGAGATCAGATGCCCGACTTCCAATTCGTCCTCGAGGTTCCAATGCGTCGGATGCCCAAGACTTGTCTCAGCCGTCGAAACCGAAAGATACTCAATCTTTTTTCGTGACATGAACTGCTCAAACACCCGAGCGAACGATGATTTCCCCACCTCAGGAACATCATTAAGAATCAATACCAGCTTTTTCATAGTTTATCAGAAGTCAATGAGAATACGGAAATTATAAGGTTGAACCATAATTGCAAGAAATTTCGTTAATAAACATGAAATATTTAGCCAATCAGCGTCGCTCCAGTTCGAGCGGCGCTTGGTAGGTTCCTGCCGCGCCGTTCGAGCGAGTCCCGGATGGCCACGAGCGACTTGGGGGCGCAGGGCTTGCGATCGTCAGGATTGCTTGAATGGCGCCGGAGGATTCGCTCGCCTTGACCGGGGTGGTGTAGAAGAAACATGGAGTCTCTTTTCCGGCCACGGGTCTGAAGTCGCCCCTGCCCCGCCGGACGCGCATCACGATAGCGCTGCTTGCATGCCCTCGGGTTCCGGCAAGATTGCGACACGATGCGACTTCAATCCTTCCGAGCCTCCGCCTTTTTTTGCATCGTCGGACTTGTCACGCTCGTCCCCGCCTACTTCCTGCCGGCATTCCTCATGACGAATTCGGTCGATGGAAGCCGCTGGTTCTCGATCTGGTCCGGGATCCAGAAGTTCTATGAGAAAGGCGACTATTTCCTCGGCACGTTGATCTTCGTTTTCAGCATCATCTTTCCCATCGCCAAGCTCCTGCTCACGCTCACCTGCTGCATCAGCCGCGGCTTTTTCGGTGAGAAGCTTTCGCATCGCCTGGTGAAGCTGGCCGGCTATAGCGCCAAGTATTCGATGCTAGATGTGCTGGTGGTCGCCATGTTGATCGTCGTCATCAAGGTCGATGAATACATCCAGCTCATTCCGACCGTCGGGATCTACCTTTTCTCGGCAGCGATCGCGTGCTCGATTCTCGCGAACTGGTTCTTCCCCGACCCGACCCGACCATCGAGCGCGGTCCTGCCGCGGAGCGGGCGCACCATACTGATTGCCAGCCTGGTCTTTTTGCTCGCTGGCGGAGTCTCGGTATTCGCTATCGGCAAGCTACGCTCGGCACGCGGCGGTGAGGTGAAGAGCCTGCGCGTCACCAATCTGAATACCCGCGCGATCCCCCGCACGATCGAGCGGATGAAGCTACTCAAAGAGGTCTACGATGAGAACGAGGGCTGGCTCCCAGATCGCAAGCTCCTGCGCCAGATCGCCAAGACGCTGCAGGCCGCGACTTCGGACCTCGATGTCATCGAGCCTGAGATGTATCTGGTGCTCACCACAGCCGATGGGGAGACCATCACCACCGAGCCACTCAAGCTGGACTTCGACGAGACGGTCGACGTGCAATGGGTGATCGAATCGGAGTCACCGCAGCCGCTGGTGCTGGCCGATATCCGTTCGGTAAAGATGCTTAGTAGGGTGACCTACAACCGCTGGCTGGGCACCGACAACGAGGAGGAGATCCTGGAGGTGACCGACGATCCCTACCGGGAGATCACGCGCACCTGGTATGGACGCGTGTTCAAATTCAGCTTCCTCGGACAGGCGAGCCAGGCGCTCACTTGGTGGCTCCTGATCCCCGCTCTATTGACCGCATCAGCCGCCCTGTCGGTCGCGCTCGTTCACAAGATGGCTCCTAAGCTTTCGCCAGTGCCTCTAGGAGGTTCTGATTCAGCTTGATCCCACCCTCGAAATTCTCGATGTAGAAGTTCTCGTTTGGGGCGTGCACCTGGCAGTCAGGTAGCGCCAGCCCGAGCAGCAGGGTCTCCACCCCGAGCACGTCCTTGAAGGTCTGGATGATCGGGATGCTCCCGCCCTCGCGGATCAACGCGGGCTCGGATCCGAAAGTCTCGCGCAACGCCTGCTGCGCCGCTTTTCCGAACCCCGCCTGGGGGTCGACCAGGTAGGAACTCCCGGAGTGCCCCGCTTCGATCTCCATGGTGACACCTTTCGGCAAGTGTCTAGCAAGATGCGCCTGCACCAGCTGGGAGATCTTTTCCGGGTTCTGGTCGGGGACGAGCCTGAACGAGAACTTCACGAAGGCCTCCTTCGGAATCACGGTCTTCGACCCCTCCCCCTGGAAGCCCCCGCCGATCCCGTTGACCTCGGCTGTCGGGCGCGCCCAGCGGCGCTCAGCATCTGTGAAGCCCGGCTCGCCAAATAGCTCCGGGGAACCGGTGAGCCTGAGCGTATCCGCCTCGTCGAAGGGTAGCTTCTCCCAGGCCTCCCGCTCCCATGGCTGCAATTCCCTAACATCATCATAAAAACCATCCACCGCAACGCGCCCCTCGTCGTCATGCACCGAGGCGACGATCCTCGCGATGGCCGCTGCCGGATTTGCCACCGCCCCCCCGAATACGCCGGAGTGCAGGTCTACCGAGGGTCCGCGCACCGTGACCTCGACGCAGGTGATCCCACGCAGGCCGTAGGTGAAGGTGCCCACTCCTGGGGCGACCATCCCCGTGTCCGACACCGCAACCACATCGCACTTGAGTTCGTCTTTGTGGGCCTCCAAGAACCCTTCGAGGTTCGGGCTCCCGATCTCCTCCTCCCCCTCGACCAACATGATCAGGTTGACCGGCACATCCCCGTGCTTTGCAATCGCCTCGCCGACGCCCAAGATGTGGGCGAGGATCTGCCCCTTGTTATCCGTTGCCCCACGGGCGAAAATCTTCCCGTCCTCGATGCGCGGCTCGAACGGAGGATTCTTCCAGAGCGCGACGGGATCGACCGGCTGGACATCGTAGTGCCCGTAGATCATCACCGTCGGCCGCCCCTCCTTGTGCTCGTTGCGCGCTAGGACGACCGGATGGCGTGCGGTCTCGTGGAGATCCGCACTCAACCCAATCGCCCTCATCTTCTCGACGATCCACTGCCCACAGGCGCGGACATCTGCGGCATGGGAGCTCTCGGTCGAGACGCTCGGGAACTTCAAGAACTCAACTAGATCTGCGAGGTGCGCGTCGTTGCTCATAGCGGCTATTCAAGCCGAGATCGGAGCAAAATCAAAAGAACTTCACCGGCTTGCCCTGGGAAATCTGGTAGTTCGTGAATGCCAGCAGGCCGAACATGATCCCGATGTAGGTCTCGCCGTTCGCGATCGCCAAGAACGCGACAGCCGCAGCGACCCCGGTGCCGATCTGGCCGCGCAGTTGGCGTTTGTCCTCGTGCATCCAGGCCCCGAGGAACTGGCCGCCGTCGAGCGGCAGCACGGGCAGCAAGTTGACCAGCGACCAGAAGATATTGATGTGGATCAGCGACATGACCAGCACCCTGAGGTGGTAGCTCATCTCACCGGCTGGCGGGAGCACGAATCTGGCGAGGAGCCAGACCGCCCCCCCTAGCATCAGTCCAAACCCCGGACCTCCGGCGATGATCTGCAGGCGCTGGCTACGCGTCATGCGCACGCTGCTCGGGTAGCTGGCGAGGCCGCCGAGCCCGTAGAGCATTATCTCGGGTCGGGCGCCATACTTGCGCGCGGTGAGTGCGTGCCCCAGCTCGTGCCACATGATCGATACAAAGCATACGGCGACCCAGATCAAGACTCCCTGATACAGCTCGGGCGTCATGTTCGGACTGGCGACCCCACCCAGCAGGGCGCAGACGATCCAGAACATCCAATGGATTTTCGTAGGAATCCCAAAAGCGGTAAAATGGAGCATAGTCGGAGCACTAGGTAGCACCGACTCGCGGACGAATCAAAGATTTGAGCAGCGCTAGCGCCTACGGGTTTGCCAGTGCCAGCTTGCAGTGCCTCGCCATCGATCGCCGGCTCCGGTTTGCCAGCAGCGCCCACCCGACGAGCGACTTCACCTCCCTGCGCGAGATCTTGACCCCGGCAGAGAGCCGTTGCCAGTCTGCTCCCTCCAGCAGTGGCAGCGTGCGTGCGCCGATCAGCAGCGGGAGCGCAGCCGCGAGCCGCATCCGCCGGTTCGCTACCGCAGCGACATACTCCGCTCCACAATCGAAGTGCCCGCGGCAGCGATCCAACCACTTCTCGGACACCGCCATCAACACCGGCGGAGCCGCATCGGCGCTGCCGATCTCCTCGAGGGGCAGATAGCAGCGCCCGCCCCTCAGATCCTCGGGAAGGTCGCGTAGGATGTTGAGGAGCTGCAGCGCCTGCCCGTAGCGCCTCCCGAGCTCCAGCATTTCGCCAGGCGGTCGCAGCGCGTAGCGGTCGCCAAGCTCGAGGAATCCAATCTCGGTCCAGAACTCGCCAACGCAGCCCGCCACCAGGTAGGTGTATTCGTCCAGGTCTGCCGCGGTCTCCAACGCGGCCAGACAATCGCCGCCAAAGCGTTCGAGATCGAGGCGCTGACCGCTGACGATGGTCTTCAAGACCTTGCGGATCGCAACCTGCCGCGCCTCACCGATCACTTCCAACCAGTCGAGACACTCACCTACCCGGTCCAACAGTTCGCGTTCTCCCTCGTGCTCCTGGAGCGGGCAGAACTCCTTGCGCAGCGCTGCTGAGAAGCCCGCGTGATCCCCACCGTCCTGGATCAGCCCATCCAAGCGTGCCAGAAAATCGATGCGGATGGCAGAATCGACTGCCTCCGTATCCGCGATCGTGTCCGCCGCCCGCGCGAGCAGATACATGAGCCCGATCGTCCCGCGAGTCGCTCCCGGGAGCACCTTGAGCGTCGTGTAGAACGACCTCGACACGCCCGCAAGCAATTGTCCGCCGAGTGCTTTTTCGTAGTTTTCCAAATTCCGTCGTCTATAGGTGAGCCCGAAGCGATGCTCCGCCACGTTTACATTCACGTCCCATTCTGCCACCGGATCTGCCCTTACTGTAGCTTCTACAAGCACCAGCCTGGAGGCACGGACATGGACGCATTCGTGGATGCCATCCTGCGCGAGATTGCCTTCCAGTCAACCCGGCACACGATCACCCCCCACACGATCTATCTCGGGGGCGGCACCCCGTCATTCCTGAGCACGCAACACCTGAGCCGGCTGCTGGCGGGGGTGGCAGAGCACCTTGATCTCTCTGAGCTCGAGGAGTGGGATCTCGAAGCCAACCCACTGACCTTCGGGACGGAGAAGGCGGATGCGATGCGCGAACACGGGATCACGCGGGTCAGCCTCGGCGTGCAGGCGCTCGATCAGCCAACCTTGAAGACGCTGGGCCGCGACCACTCGCCCGATCAGGCGATCGAGGCCTTCCACATCCTCCGCGGCGCGAAGCTTCCGAGCGTGAACGTTGATCTGATGTTCGCGATCCCGGGCCAGGGGCTTGAGAGTTGGCGCCACTCGCTCGAGACCGTCGCCTCACTGGAACCCGATCACATCTCCTGCTACAACCTGACCTACGAGGAGGACACCGAGTTCTTCGACAAGCTGCAGAGCGGTCGGTTCAGCCAAGATCACGACGACGACGCCTCGTTTTTCACTGCGGCGATGGACAGTCTTGGCGACGCGGGCTTCGACCACTACGAGATCTCGAACTATGCGCAGCCCGGGTTCCAATCGGTCCACAACCGCGCCTATTGGGCAGGCAAGGACTATCTGGGGATCGGTCCCGGCGCGGTTTCGACAGTCCAGGGGCAGCGGTGGAAGAATCTGCCCGATACCGCCGCCTACCTCAAGTCCGCCCCCGCCACGCTGCCGACTGAGCGCGAGGAAATCGACCAGGAGGCCTTCCGCAACGAGCGGATCGCCCTGCAGTTGAGGACGGCGGGCGGATTGCCCCTACGCTACCTGACCCAGGAGATGCTGGCGGATAGACTACCGGTTCTGGTTGAAGAGGGACTGCTCGATCTCGACCACCAGAAGGAGACGGCCAGGCTCACCCGCCGTGGGAAGCTCGTCGCGGATAGCGTCGCTGCGTACCTCGTCTAGATGCTGAGACAGAAAATTTCTCCCTCACGGCCGATCATTCTCGGCTAGTATCTCGGACATGGCTCATTCCCGCATAGCAACCGGCGATCGGCGCGCCGAACTTGAATCCACCTCCACCTCGTGGCCGACCCGCGACCTCTCAACCCGCGAGACGGATCAGCTCGAGCTCTACCTGCGCGGAACCATTGCCCACTTCGACACTGGCGCGGTGAGCGAAGCTACCATCCTATGTGACCCTGAGGGCGTCCGGCTCGCCGCCTTGCACCCGGGTGGCGCGGTGGAGGGGCTCCAGCTTCCGACGCACCATGATTTCACGGCCTTCCGCAGGTCGCCGGACGAAGTGGCGCCAGGCAAGTTGGCCTACTTCGCCGACACGCCGATCCTGCGGCCTGAGTTCGAATCGCTCAAGGCGCTGCGGCCCGAGCGCTTGCTGATCCTAGGCTCAGCGATTGGAGAAGGCCGATTTCATCTGATGCGATGCCTACAGCTCCTACCGCTGAGCGATCTGAATGCTGAGATCGTTTTGCTGCCGCTGTCGCGGGACGAAGCCGGGGAAGTTGCGAAGAGTTTCGGCGCGTCGCTGATCTCTGCCGATAAGCCCGGGCACGAGCAGCCCGAAGCGGAGTTTCCCGAAATCCAGACCGAGCTCGACCGCGAGAACCCTCCCCCCCACCAGGTCGGGATCACACTATTTTTCACCGGGCTATCCGGCTCCGGGAAGTCGACCATCAGCCAGATCGTCGAAGCGCGGCTGCGCGAGCAGGGAGGGCGAAAAGTCACCTCCCTGGATGGTGACATCGTACGCAAGACCCTCTCCTCTGGGCTAGGCTTCTCGCGCGAAGATCGCAACCGCAACATCCTTCGCATCGGATGGGTGGCCAGCGAGATCAACAAGCACGGCGGGCTCGCGATCTGCGCCCCGATCGCCCCCTACGATGAGATCCGCAAGCAGGTGCGCGCCATGTCGGCTGCGCACGGAGTTTTCGTTCTGATCTACGTCGCCACCCCCCTAGAAGTCTGCGAGAGCCGTGATCGCAAAGGGCTCTATGCCAAGGCTCGTGCTGGCCTTATTAAAGAATTTACGGGAATTTCCGACCCTTACGAAGAACCGACTGACGCCGAGCTAGTCTTGCAAACATCCTCCCTCAGCGCCTCAGCCGCAGCCGATTACGTCTTGAGCTATCTCGCCGAGCAAGGTTACCTGTAAGAGTCCAATGGCTGACGCAGCACACTCGAGAACCCACATCGCCTACCTCGCTGAAGGCCGGCTGTTCTTGAAAGTCGGCGAGGCGGCACCGACCGAGATCCTCTGCACCCATGCAGAGAATCTGAAGGAGCGCACGGCCAAGCTGCATCTGCAGAACGATTGGAAGCACACAGATGGCGGGACGATGAGTGACGCACTCGTGCTTGGCGCCGGACCTTGCGGAGATATTCCGCTGGGAACGACGATCACTGCAATTGCCCCGTCCGACAAGGGTGGAGAACTCCTGTATGGCCTCAACACCGACGACGTAGCCGGAATTTTCCTCCGTCCACTCCAGCAGAACGCCGACGAGAGACGCCTCATCCATACGAATGAGAGCAACATCCACACCCTCTCAGCCCCCGACGGGGAGGGGCGCGTCGCTTGCTCGATCAGCCGGCTCGACGGGCTTCAGAACCTAAGTATCTACCGCATCGGCTCGCCTGGGCTCACCGAGATCACCGAGGGGGACTCGCTCGACGCCGCCGCTTCGTGGATCCCCGGAGAGGAGGGCCAGCTCGTCTATCAATCTGCCGGCATCGGGCGGAACGGGAACGGGCAGTGGATCGCCACCGGCCCGGCTTCGATCGAACAGCTCGATACGACGCGAGGAGAGATCAAGACATTGCTCAGTGACGGCCAACACGACTACCTCTGCCCGCAGGTTAACGCCAGTGGCAGGCTCTACTGCATTCGCCGACCCTACAAAGGCAATCTCGGCGCATTTACAGGCAACTGGCTTGGCGCCCCCATGCGCGCTTTCCGGGCGATCGCCACGTGGTTCAGCGTACGCTCCCCAGTGGAGAACCAAGATTCGAGTATCCCACCAGAAGGCCCCGCCCCAGGCCTCGGACAAATCATGTTGCCTGGAAACCTGATCGACATGAAGCAGCTCCGCGAGGATGCGGCGCTGCGCGGAGAGATCAACCCTGACATCGTGCCACGGAACTGGCAGCTGGTCGAGACTAGCGCTTCGACCCCGTCCGCCAGCGGAGCCCGGGTTCTGGCGAAGGGCGTCGTCGCTTTCCATGTCTCAGCCAGCGGCGAGATCTACTATTCGGATGGCAGTGCCATCTACCGGCTGCCTGCCGGAGACGGAGACCACAAGCCGGGAGTCGTCGAAGAGGTGCACAACGTGCAACAGATTGTCACACTCTGAGCGGAGCCTGCCACTCAATCGTAGTACGATCTGGTGGAGATTGACGAGGCTGTCGTCGCCGAGAGAATGGCCATGACCACGCCGATCAGGATACCGATCAGGATCATGATGCCGATGGTCTTCCAGAACGCGCGCTGCTTATCGAGCGCGTTCTCTAGCGCCCCGCTCGTCGGAGTCATGCGGAGCTGCGAGATTGCGGAGGAATACTGCACGAGCCGGATACACGGAAGCGCGTAGATGGCTGCCATCGCGAAGTAGAGCAGCGCCAGCACCATGCCGACACCTCCACTCCCCGTCCGCCCAAAGAGCGCAAATAGGCTGATCGCTGCGAGCACCATGAATCCGACACCGATCAGGCCGAGGACCGCTACGAAGAGCGCCCAGGGACGGGTCCGGACCAAAATATCGACCGCGGCACTGCTGACCCCGTCTCCTCCACCGACGCCCTGGAGGCCGCCAATTTTGGTAGCAGGACTCTGGTAGGGATTCGAGTAAGGGTTGTCTGGCACGTCTTGCTGGCTCGCTTTATATCGCTCATCGCTCCCCACATCGAGATCCGTAGGGACGCCGACCAGCGAAGCAATCCGGGGGGCATCGGTCAAGCCACAAATTTCTTCCACCCCGTCCCGAATTCCTTTGTCCCCTGCTGTGATCTGTGGTGCATTCCCCCGGAGCGACGTGTGATGCAATCGAACGATAGACCAGTGGAACGGCTCGACACGCTGCAGCGGGTTGAGCTCACTGAAGGGGTTGCGATCCGCCTGCGGACGGCGGGGCCGATGGTGCGATTCCTAGCGGTCGCGATCGATGTGATCATCCAGTTCGGCAGCCTATTCGGCGTCATGATCCTATTCGGAATCCTCTCCGCGATCGTCGGTTTGAACATCGCTGCTGGGATCAGCCTTCTCGTGCTGTTCACCGTGTTCTGGTTCTACTTCATCTTCTTCGAGGCCGGCAAGCACAATGCCACCCCGGGCAAACGCTGCTTCGGATTGAGGGTCGCCAGGACATCGGGCGCACCACCAACGCTCGGTCAGGTCGTGATACGCAACTTCCTTCGCCTGGTCGATTTCATGCCCTTTGTCTACTTTCAGGCCAGCGAGGGCGGTTGGCGGATCGGAGTGCCGACCTATGCTTTCGGCTTGGTCGCCTGCGCTTTCACGCGCAACTTCCAGCGCCTCGGTGACCTCGCCGCCAACACGGTTGTGATCTACAACGATCGTGAACCAGCGAGTCGGCCCGTGCAAATAGACATCGAGCCGCTAGCCCCTTCAGTCCCGCTGACCCGTGAGGAACAGTTGTCGATCACGAACTTCGTGGAGCGCATCGCCGAGTGGTCGGACGAGCGTCGCCGGGAGATGGCCGACATCCTGGAGCCGCTCACCGGTGCGACCGGAGAGGAGGGCGTCAGGCGCCTGCTCGGAATCGGCATGTGGATCCGCAATGACGGCGAGGGAGGCGCGAAGCAGCTTTGAACCGCAGGCAGTTCGAGAACCGCAATGCCAAACACTGGCAGGAGTATGAGGAGATGGTGAAGGCGCTCGAGGCCCGGCAGACACCGGAAGGCATCGAGAAGCTGCCCGGGCTGTTCCGGCAGGTCTGCAGCGACCTCGCACTGGCCGAGAACCGCGCCTACGGGATCAAGATCTCCGAGCGCCTCAACGCGCTGGTCATCCGCGGCTACCAGTTCATCTACCGAGGGGTCGGGAGCGGACTGCACTCGACCCTCCAATTTTTCCTTGCGACCTTCCCGAACGCGTTGCGCCGTGACTCCCGGCTGTTCTGGCTCTGCATGGGCCTGTTCTGGCTACCCTATGGAGCCTTCATGCTATCCGCAAAGTATGCCCCAGAATGGATCGAGATTTTCCTCGGAGAGGGCGGGATGATGCAGATGGAAGCCATGTATGGCAAGGACGCCTCGATCGAATCGATCCGCGAAGAGTTCGATTCCAACTTTGCGATGTTCGGCTTCTACGTGTTTAACAATATCAGTATTTCATTTCGGATGTTTGCCGGGGGGATCATGTTCTGTGTCGGCACGATCTTCTTTCTGGTTTTTAACGGGATGCAGATCGGTGCCTCGGCAGCTTACGTCCACTACGCCCTCGACAAGGAGAAGTTCTACTCCTTCGTCGCCACCCACTCATCGTGGGAACTGATCGGGATCATCATCTCCGGCGTTGCGGGCATGCGCATCGGCCTCGCCCTACTCCACCCCGGCCGGCTCAGCCGCCGGGCGGCACTCGCAGTTGCCGGCAAGCGGGCGGTGACCCTGCTCTATGGCGCGGCGGCGATGATTTTCATTGCGGCAATCTTCGAAGCCTTTGTCTCGGCGACAAATTTGCCAAATGGCACGAAATACACGCTCGGCATCGCATTCTGGATCCTTCTGACGGCCTACTTCCTCCTCTGCGGGCGGAGCCGCACTCACGAACTTCGACTGGCCGACCGCGTTTGAAACTAGAGGAGATCACAGCCGAACTCCGGCCTCGCACCCAGTGGGAGGGCATCGACCTGGGCGTCGCCCTCACGCGCAAACACTTCAAGCCACTCATCTCGATCTGGCTACTCACGGTCGTCCCGATTTGGATCGTATGCCTATTGCTCCTCCACAACCACCCTGGCTGGTGCCTGATCCTGATCTTGTTCCTGCGCCCGATCTATGATCGCCCGATCCTCTACTACCTCAGCCGCGCCCTGTTCAATGCTCCACCTCAGATTGGTGAGATCCTCAGGCGGTGGCCCAAGATCATCGCCCCCGGACTGCTGCGCAGCCTGACGATCGCGCGCTTTTCCATGGTCCGTAGCCTACTGCTTCCGCTGCACGTGCTCGAAGGCGTGCGCGGGGCTGCCTACCGCTCCCGGCGCGACGCGATCATGCGCAGTGGGGGCGGCACCGGTTCCTGGCTCACGTTCATCTGTGTTCTGCTCGAGCTCATCTTGGTCATGGGGTTTATCTTCCTCATCATCGCATTCATCCCGCCACATCTCGCTCCCGACTGGGACGAGATGTTCGCGCGATTCTTCACGCCATACGGCTTCCGGGACGGGCTCCCCACTAAGCTTGCCTGGTTCGCGATCGGGACGTTCCTGGTCGCGATGTCTTTCGTCGAGATCTTCTATGTCGGCTGTGGCTTCGCCCTCTACCTCAACAGCCGCAGCCATGTCGAGGGCTGGGATATCGAGATTACCTTCCGCCGCCTCGCCACCAAGCTTCGCGCGGCGAACCACCCGGCCGCAGTTCTTGCGCTCGCCTTGTTGCTGGGCATTGCGGCGACCCGGACAGCAGACGCGCAAAATGATCCAAGCAGGGACGAAGTGAAGGCCGAACTGCGCGAGATCATGGCGCATGAGGACTTCATTATCCACGAGGGCAAGCGCCGGGTCCGCGTCTCTGCCGACTCCACGGCAGCCCCCGACCTGACCTTCATGAATGCCCTAGGCGAAGTGATCTTCTGGCTCGTCGTCGTTGCGGGAGCCGTCGCGCTCGCCTGGATCATCTACCTCAACCGACACCTGTTCTCCGGTGCCGGTGGCCGGCCCGCCAAAGAACCACCACCCAAGCCGCAGACGCGCACGGTCATGGGGCTCGAGATCGCTCGCGACACATTGCCTAACGACATCCCGGCCGCCGCCCTCGCGGCCTGGCGCAACGGGGATCCCCACCTCGCGACGAGCCTGCTCTACAGAGGGGCTATCTGCTGGCTGGTCGAAACCGCAAAGCTACCGCTGATCGATAGTGACACCGAGGCGGACTGCATCCGCCATAGCAGTGGGCTGGAAGATACTGACCGCCAGGAGTACTTTGCCGTGCTCACCAACGAGTGGATCAGCACCGCCTACAATCAGGCACCACCGAGCGATGCAGTGATCGAGAAGCTCTGTGCGAGCTGGCCATTCGATCTGGGGAGGGCGCAGCCGTGATCCGAGCCCGATTCGCCATCGGCGCCATCCTCACCTGCGCCCTGCTCGCAGGCTGTGGAAAGTATGAGGAGAGAAGCTATGAGATCGGCTACCAAGGCGAGGCGCGCATCAACCCGTTCCTGGCTGCCAGCAGGCTCATCGGACGCTTCGGGCACACGGCCGACCGCTCGAGCGGAATCTCGCGACTACCCGGGTCCGATACGACGATCATCCTCCCGGCGGACTCGGTTCCTTCATTCGGCAGCGCCAAGAGACTGCGTCACTGGGTCGAGGGCGGCGGGCACCTGATCTACCTGGTATCCGGCTACAGCCGCCGGGATCCAGTTTCCCCCAGCGCTATCTGGGATGCGCTAGACGAGCAGGAACACCCGCTGCTCGATGAGTTCGGAATCGAAATCGTCGCGGCAGACGACGAGAATCTCGAGACCGAACTGCGCATCCACTCCCAGGATCTCACGGTCGACCTGCCCGGGGACGATGCGGTGGACGTCCCGGCCTCGCTCGGAGAGCCGGATGTCGCTAGTGGGAGCGCAGAGAATTCTCGACTGCTCAGCCTGCCGATAGCCAAGGGCCGCCTCACGGTGATCAGCAACGCCACCCCGTTCCGCAACCGCAACATCGAGAACCACGACCACGCCAGGGTATTCCTGGAGCTCGTCGATCTCCACAGCGCCCGCGACGTGCTCTTCATCTACGGCAAGGGCACCACCTTCATGAAGATGCTTTTCCACTACGCCTGGATGCCACTGCTGGGGCTCGCTGCGCTGACAACCCTCTGGATCTGGAAGAACCTCCCACGCTTCGGGCCGGTCGTCCCGATGCTTGACGGCAGCTCCCGCCAGTTCACCGAGCACATCGAGACGAGCGGGCGGTTCCTCTGGCGCCACAAGGCTTCCGCAGCCCTCCTCGCCCCACTCACCACCCACATCCAACGCACTTTCCAAAAAAAATACCCTCATGTGGGCGGCTCGGCGGAGGCCCAGATCGACTACTTCACCGAGCACACAGAGCTGCCCCGGGAGGAGATCTCGGAGGCGCTGGCAGGGCTCCCAGCGAGAGATCCCGCCAGCATGACACGCATCGTCAGGAACTTGAAACTGCTAGTCGAATCATTATGAACGAAGAGATCCCACCAAAGAACCCCTACCCGCCGGTTCCACCGAGCGGCCCGGTCCCAGCGAACGCCTCCCCGACCGCAGCCTTGATCCTGCGCATCCGGCAGGAGCTGAGCCGCGTCTTCATCGGGCAGGAGACCGTCATCGACCAGGCGCTCGCCGCCTTCCTCGCCGGTGGGCATGTCCTCCTGGAGGGCAAGCCGGGGCTCGGCAAGACACACCTGGTTCTAGCACTAGCAAAAACTTTCGGCGGCAGGTTCAGCCGGATCCAGTTCACTCCCGACCTCATGCCCTCGGACGTGACTGGACACACGATGTTCGACATGCAGAGCCAGAGCTTCCGCGTCCGCCAGGGGCCAGTATTCACCAACCTCCTGCTCGCTGACGAGATCAACCGTGCCCCTGCAAAGACGCAGGCTGCCCTGCTGGAGGTGATGCAGGAGTGCCAGGTCACGCTCGATGGCGAGACCATGCCGCTGGAGCCCCCTTTCATGACCTTCGCCACGCAGAACCCGATCGAGCAGGAAGGCACCTACCCCCTACCCGAGGCACAGCTCGACCGATTCCTGCTCAAGGTCCTGATCGATTACCCGGACGCCGCCAGCGAGCGACACATCGTCACCCACGCCGCGGCAAGGTCTCCTGAGATCAACCCAGGCACCATCGAGACCGTCTGCTCCCCCGCACAGATCCTCGAGGCCCGCCAGGCATGCGCCGCGATCAAGGCGGTCCCTGAGGTGGTCGATTATGCGGTCAATCTCGTTCGCACCACCCGCGAATCTCAAGGCCTCAGCCTCGGAGCTGGCACCAGAGGAGCGATCGCTCTACTCTCGATCGCCAAGGCCTTCGCGCTCATGGCAGGCCGTGATTTCGTCACGCCCGACGACGTCAAACGCGGCGTGCTCCCGGTGCTCCGGCACCGGGTTGCGATCGCCCCAGAGGTCGCGATCAGCGGGCAGAACGTCGAGGCGATCCTCGAAGCCATGATCCGAAACGTCCCGGCCCCGCGCCAGTAGCCCCACCGACGAACCGTATCGTTTGAAACCGACTGTCCACCTCCTCCACCTCACGACCGCATGGATCATCCTCGGCGTGCTGGCATCAGTGTGGCCAAAATTCGTCATCCTCTGGCAGTGGGGAACCGTCGCCCTGGTCGGTGCTGCATTCGTCGATGCCCTCCTGGTTTTCGCCCGCCCCAGGCTCAAGGTCGATCGCCTCCTGCCGGGCCGCTGCGCTCTCGGTGTCGATACCGAGGTAGAATTGACGATCCACAACCCCTCGAACACCAGCGCAGCCATCTCTGTCTACGACGGCATCCCTCTCGAATCGGAGACCAGCGAACTACCCTGGACCGGCAGGATCCCTGGCCGCGGATTCACCACCGTGATCTACCCGATCAAGCTCCTGCGCCGTGGCCAGATCCCATTCACCTCGAGCCATGTCCTCGCCCGCTCCCCACTCCGATTGTGGGATCGCAAATACCTCTCGGGCGAGACAGGATCCCTCGCCGTCTACCCGAACTACGAACCGGTGGTCCGCCTCGCCCTGCTCTCGATCGAACACCTCGAGAACCAGATGGGCATCGTGCGCAAGAACCAGCAGGGACTGAGCCGCGATTTCCACCAGCTGCGCGAATACCATGAGGGCGATACACTCAACCAGATCGATTGGAAGGCATCCTCGAAACGCCAGGCGCTGATCAGCCGCGAGTACGAGGAACAGCGCGACCAGAACATCATTCTCATGCTCGACTCGGGCAGCCGCATGCGTGCCATGGACGGCGAACTCCCACAGTTCGACCACTGCCTCAATGCGATGCTGTTACTGGCGTTCACGGCGCTCAGGCAGGGCGACAATGTCGGCATCATGGGATTCGGCGGCACCGACCGCTGGCTGCCCCCAGTCAAAGGTCAGCACGCGATGACCACCATCCTCAACCACCTCTACGATTACGACACGACTACCTCCCCGAGCGATTTCTCGGATGCGGCGGAGAAACTCCTGATCCGCCAGCGGCGCCGGGCGCTCGTCGTCATCCTAACAAATCTGCGTAGCGAGGACTCGGAGCATGTCATCCCCGCCCTCCAGCTGATGCGGCAGAAACACCTGGTCCTGCTCGCGAGCCTACGTGAAAGTTCGCTGCAACAAGCGCTCGACCAGCCAATCCACCACCTGGATCACGCCCTCGACTTCACCGCCACCCACCTCTACCTGAAAGACCGCCAGGAAGCATTCAACAAGGTGGAATCCCACGGCATCCTAACACTCGACGAAACCTCCGAAAGGTTCCCGATCGCCCTAGCCAACCAGTATTTGAATATCAAGTCACTGGGAAGGCTGTAGCCGGAAGCGCACGCCCCGTAGACTTGGCGTCCCGCCGATTCAGAGCAATCTCGGCGGGACGCCAAGGTTACGGGTCCGCTTCTCTAGCTGAATGCTTCGATGAAAGCGACCTCCATCGCCAGGGTCTCCTGCACGTTGGTCGCTAGGTTCGTGCGCAGGTCTTCGATCGCCTTGAGCCGGCGGGTGAGGTCACGGTGCTCGATCGCATCCGCCAAGCTGCGGATGACGGCGGCGTGCTCGGGAAAATCGAGCCGTTCGTATCCAACCTGGTGGCGCAGCGCGTCCGCGAGCCAGCTGACCATCAACTCCACGAGTCCGGCACGCTCCTGGAGGTACATCGACTCCGTCAGCGCCTTGTAGTAATCATCGCGTTTCTTTAGCCAATCCCCCTCCGTCGTCTTCTGGTATTGATCTGATTCGCGCTTGAGCGCTGCCGCATGGGACTTGGTAATCTCCTCCTTCATCTCCCGGAACTGGGCAGAGAACCGCCCCATCAGGCCGAGGGCGCGCGACGGGCTGCGTTTGCCGGAATCCGTGTACTTCGAGAGCGCGTCTATCAGCACCAGCTCCCTCTCCGAATACTCTCGCGCCTTCTCCAGCCGCAAGGTGACACGGATGCAGCGTGAGAGGATCGTGTCGAGCAACTGCTCGGGATAGGCCGTAATCAAGATCAGGAGGCAGCCGTCCGGCGGCTCCTCGAGTGTCTTCAAGAACGCGTTCTCGGCCGCCTCCATCATCCGGTCTGCCTCGTCGATGACCCCGACCTTCATCCCTCCACCCGAGCCAGACATGTAGAATGACTTCTCCAACTCACGCATCTGCTCGATTTTAATGCGGCGAGACTTCGATTCTGGGCGCACCATGCGCACGCTGTCGCCGAGCATCTCATCCAGGCTCGCTACCTCGCCCCCATTCACCAGCGCGATCAGGCGGGCCGCCAGTTCGCGCTTCCCGCTCCCACCCGGCCCGGTGATCAGGTACGCGTGCGCCAGGCGCCCATGCGAGTGTCCGCGCTGGAGGTACTGAAATGCATGATCGATCGCGAAACTCATCAGCCCATCCTATCACGAACAATGCTCCAAATATCTGCGCTGACCTCATCGATCGATCCTGCAGCGTCGATCACGCGGATCCTCTCTGGCTCTGCAGCCGCCAGGTCGAGATAGCCTTCCCTCACCCGCTGGTAAAATTCGGCCGGCTGCTGCTCCATGCGATCGCTGACTCCCTCGCGGCCCGCCGCGCGCCTGCGCCCCTCCTCGGCATCGAGATCTAGCAGCAGGGTCAACTGCGGCCGGCACGCCCCGACCGCGAACCCGTTGATCGCAGCCACGGCGTCCCGGTCTAGCCCCCGCGCGATCCCCTGGTAGACCGTCGTCGAGTCGAAGAAGCGGTCAGCGATCACCACCGCCCCACCATCGAGGGCCGGGATCAGCTCCGCGCGCACCAGTTGCGCCCGGCTCGCGGTGAAGAGGAGGAGCTCCGCCTCGTCGCACATGTCTCCGGCCTCCGGCGTGTATTGTAGCAGCTCGCGGATCCTCTCACCGATGAAGGTCCCGCCAGGTTCCCGCGTCAGCAACACCTTGCGCCCCGCCAATTCGAGACGCTCTCGGAGCAAGCTGAGCTGAGTCGATTTGCCACAGCCCTCCGATCCCTCAAAGCTGATGAAGAATCCCTTGGCAGGTATGTCGGGCGAGCGCGGCATCGTTCTAGGGGCGCATTAAAGGCTCGTCCCGGAGATTTGTCGAATCGATAGCTGCGGCGAGGCTAGATTTCGACCTGCGCTGCAGACACATCCGCGTATACTGCGCCCCATGCGAGTGATCATGTTTTTCCTCTTCTTCGTCGCCGGGCTGATGCTTACAGCAGGCTACTTCCTCTCCCGTGAGCCCCGCCCGGACGAGCTCGAACGCTTCACCTTCACCGAGAAGGTGCCGATCGAGGAGCTGGAGGCGAAGAGCCCGTATGCCAAATTCAACCTGCTGCAGATCGCACTCACCAAGGACCGCAAAGTCAGCTACGGTGACCAGCGTCCGCACTATGAGACACTGCGTGATCGGCTCAAGACCGAGGCGCCCGCGACGATCGCCGTCGGACGGATGCACGGCCCGATCGCCAACCTGTTCGAATCGACGATCAACCGCTTCCTGCCGGCGTCGACCGATGATGACATCTACGAGATCACGATCAAGGGCGAGGTCGTCCTCAACTATGACGAGGCACTCGATTCGAAGCAGAGGCGCTCGATTCTCGCCCTGGGCGCCGGACTGGCCTCGCTCTTCATGTCGGGTGCGATCGTGCTGCTGCGCAAGCACGATCAATAGGAAGCAGGATGATCTGCGCTTCCCCTGATATGGTCAAGGAGGAGGAACGTCTCACTCCCTCCGCAGAATCTCGCCAGGGCACAGACACTTGTCTGTTCGAAGCATCCAGGCGGAGATGAATCCGGGCAGATTAACAACTAGTGACCTGCACCAACGTTAGGATCTACTGCGCTGCTTGTAGCGGACGCGCGGAGGCTGCCATGTCGCCGGACCCGACGACGATTGTAAGCTGACGTGGATGGCGCTGAGCTGGTGGGTTCCTCAGCACCTGGGCCGGAAAATTTTCTGCCCGCTATGGGGCGCTAAGTTTCGCGAAGGCTCGGGTTCTGCAATCCGTCTGTGTCTCCGGGGTCAAGCCTTCGCGCCTCTTCGCGCAACTTCGCGGGCAGTCAATTGGTTCCAGTTTGCGATCATCCAAGTTGGATCTACTCCCGAAACTTCGCTTCGGTCAGCGCCATTCGAGGTGATGCGCCTGCATCCTGCATCCGGCGATGTTTCTGCAATACCAGTGCGCGCTGTCCCAGGCTATAGCTCCGGTACATCGACGCCGAGAGCGTCGAAGAGGAAGGCCCACTTGTCAGCCACGGCCTCGATGATCTTGGCTGTCGGCGTGCCTGCCCCATGGCCGGCTTTGGTTTCAATGCGTATCAGAACCGGAGCCTCGCCGGCCTGGGCTGCCTGGAGCCGCGCCCCGAACTTGAAGCTATGCGCCGGGAAGACACGATCGTCGTGATCCCCGGTGGTGACCATCGTTGCAGGGTATTCCACACCATCCGCCACGCGGTGATACGGCGAATAGGCGTAGAGCGACCGGAACTCTTCGGCCTCGTCGGGGCTGCCATACTCCCCCTGCCACGCCCAGCCGATCGTGAACTTGTGGAAGCGGAGCATGTCTAGGACGCCCACGGCGGGAACCGCTGCCCCGAAGAGTTCCGGGCGCTGGACAAGGCAGGCACCAACCAGCAGACCGCCATTGCTCCCGCCACCGATGGCGAGGCGTTCGTGGGTGGTATACCCATTTTCGATCAGCCACTCCCCCGCCGCGATGAAATCGTCGAAAACATTTTGCTTCAGTGCCTTCTTTCCAGCCTCGTGCCAGGCCTCTCCATACTCCCCGCCACCACGCAAGTTCGGCTGCGCGAAGATGCCACCCATCTCCATCCAGACAGCATTTGATAGCGAGAAGCCGGGCGTCAGCGAGATATCGAAGCCCCCGTAGCCAGTCAGGTAGACCGGTCGCCGACCGTCCAATTCGATACCCTTCTTGTGGCAGATAAACATGGGGACGCGGGTGCCATCCTTGCTCTTGTAGAAGACCTGCTTGGTCACGTATTTGTCCGGATCGAAGTCGACCTCAGGCTCCTTGTAGACGGTGCTCTTACCGGACTCGATCTCGTAGTGGTAGATTGTCGCCGGCCGCGCAAAACCTGTCACCAGGTAGTAGCAATCCTGGTCCTCCCGGGTTCCCCCGAAACCGTAGACGGTGGCAATCCCAGGGAGTTCGAGGTCGCGGATCTCACTTCCGTCTAGCGCGAATAGGGTCACACGGTGGCGCGCATCGACCTGGTAGGTTGCGAAAAACGTGTCTCCGACCAGTGACACCTCCTCGAGCTTGTGCGCCGTCTCAGGTAAAATCTCGGACCATTGGCCGGGATCTGGATCCGTCAGATCCAGCGCTATCACCCGTCCCTTCGGCGCCTGTTTGTCGGTGCGGAAATAGAAGCTGGAGCCATCGTTGCCGATGTAGTCGTAGGCAGCATCGCCAGGAGCCAGCAACTCGACTACCTCCGCCCCTTCGACCCCCAGCTCCTTATAAAAAATCCCATTCTTACCGAAGTCGCCGGTGAAGACATGGATTAGTAGGTAAGCGCCATCCTCGGTGAAGTGCCCGCTAAAATTCCACTCCTTTTCATCTTTGCGCTCGTAGAGGAGTTCATCCTGAGACTGCCCGTCGCCGAGCTTGTGGTAATAGAGTTTGTGGTAGTAATTCGCCCCTTTCAGCTCCTCCCCCTCCTTCGGTTCGTCGAAGCGGCTGTAGCAGAACCCCTTGCTATCCGTCGTCCAGCTCGCTCCAGAGAACTTGCTCCAACGAATATGGTCCGGCTGGTCGTTGCCCGAATCGATCTCGCGCACCCTCCACTCTTTCCAATCCGATCCCGACGACGACAGCCCGTAGGCGAGGAATTTGCCGTCCTCGCTCACCGAGTAGCCGGAGAGCGCCACGGTGCCGTCCGCCGAAAGTCTGTTCGGATCGAGCAGGACTTTCTCCTCCGCGCCAGCCTCGTCCTCCCTCCAGTAGAGCACCGCCTGGTTCTGCAATCCCGACTGCCGCGAGTAGAACAGACGCCCGCTCTCGCGGCGCGGCATGCTGATCTTGTCATAGTCCCAGATCTCCTCGAGACGTTTCTCGATCCTCTCGCGACCCGGGAGCTGCGATAGGTAGCCCTGTGCGAGCTTCGCCTGCGCCGCCACCCACGCCTTCGTCTCCTCGGAGTCGATCTCCTCCATCCAGCGGTACGGATCCGCGACCGCTTGACCGTGCAGCTGTTCGACGAGATCCGACTTGCGGGCTTCCGGGTAGCGAAGCTTCTCCACCTCAGCTTGTAACGCAATCAACGACAGCCCAAGAGTCGCCAGGGTGACTAGTTTCCGGCGGTCCATCAGGCTGCTCAGTCGAAGTGATTGATCGGTAGCTTACTCCGCGTCCGGCTTCTTCTCTGCGTCCGGCTTCTTCTCTGCAGCCGGCTTCGACTCGGCGAGGCGCACGGACTCGATCACCACGTGCTTGACTGGGACGTTCTGGTGTGGACCCGGGATGATCTGGCCACGGTGGCGCGAATTGAGCCTCTTCGTCCCGATCTCGACCGCCTTGATCTTATCGACGACATCCGTCCCCTCGATCACTTTGCCGAATACAGCATAGCCGTCAGGGCTCACTCCGCCAGCATCCAAGCTTCGGCTGTTATCGACCACATTGATGAAGAACTGTGAGGTCGCGCTGTGGGGGGCATTCGTCCGCGCCATGGCGATGGTGTACTGTGTGTTCTTCAGGCCGTTGCTCTTGGCCTCGTTCTTGATCGGCTCCATCGTCTCCTTCTCGGTCGGTGGATCCCCTTTCTCGAATCCTCCACCCTGGATCATGAAGGTGCTCATCACGCGGTGGAAGATCGTGCCATCATAGTGTTTCTTCTCCACATACTTGAGAAAGTTATCGACGGTGATTGGAGATTTTTCGCGATTCAGCTCGACTTTGAACGAGCCCATCGAGGTCTTCATCTCGACGACCGGCTTCGGGTCTTTCGCCGCCCCGGCATCTGCTTTCTTCTCATCTTCGGCCCCGCACGCGGCAACACCGATGGCGGTTGCCATCACAAAAATCATCTTGTTCAATCCGGGTCTCGTCTTCATAACTACTATCGTTGGGGGGGGTTGGCAATGATCCCCAGCCAATGCCAGGGATCGGGTCGAGGCGAAATGAACCCCAACGCTGCCAGAATGCAAGCCGAAGCGCCAGCCCCATTGCGGAAGATCATCCATATCGATATGGACTGTTTCTACGCTGCGATCGAGGTTCGCGAGCACCCGGAACTGCACGGGCGGCCGGTTGCCGTCGGGGGCAACCCCGAGGGCCGTGGCGTGCTGACCACCTGCAACTATGAGGCTCGCAAATTCGGTTGCCACTCCGCAATGCCGGCATTCCAAGCGCTCCAGCGCTGCCCGGATCTCGTCCTTCTGCCTGTCCGCTTCGATCTCTATCGGAAAGTCTCACGGCAGATCCGCGACATCTTTGCTGAATTCACCGATCAGATCGAGCCGCTATCGCTCGACGAGGCGTTCCTCGACGTCAGCCACCTCAACTCGTCCGCGGCCTCGATCGCAGAGGAGATCCGCTTCCGTATTAGGCAATCGACCCAGCTGACCGCCTCGGCGGGGATCGCCAACAACAAGATGCTCGCCAAGATCGCCAGCGACTGGAACAAGCCGGACGGCCAGTTCGAGATCCGCCGTGACGAGGTCGATGCCTTCATGCGGGACCTGCCTGTCCGGAAGCTCTGGGGAGTTGGCGGCAAAACAGCGGAGAAGCTCGCCGCGATGGGTGTCGAAACTTGCGGACAGCTGCAGCGATTTGAACTCGCCGATCTGGCGCGGCGCCTCAAAGGGTTCGGCGCCGAGCTCTACCAGCGCTGCCGCGGCCACGACGAGCGCATCGTCAACCCGATCCGCGAGCGCAAATCGGTGAGCAACGAAACCACCTTCCGCGAAGATCTAACTTCCTTCGAAGCCTGCCTCGAAAACCTCCGCCCACTGTTCGATGAACTCGGCGACGATGTGAGGTCGAAGCACGCGGATCGGCAGCTGCACAAGGCGGTGGTCAAAGTGAAGTTTAGCGACTTCACCCAGACCACGGCGGAGAAGCTTGCTGGGGAGCTCGATTTCACCAATTACGAAATGCTGCTCGCCGAAGCTTGGCAGCGCGGCGGGGGAAAGTCGGTACGTTTGCTAGGTGCTGGCGTCCGCTTCAAGCCACTCGCCTCACCCGAGCTCCCGCAGCAGCTCGAGATGTTCTAGCCGGAGGGGCAAGGCCACGCTCCAGGCAGGGTTTTCCCGATGAATTCTGATAGACGGCACCTTTTTCCGACGTTATTTACCCACCATCGCTACCATGAAATCCAGCCTGCCCGCCGAGAGCCCGCGCCCCACAGAACCCGCTGCTACCAGCCCTTGCAAGGTCTGGCTCAACGGTAGCCTCGTCGATGAATCCGCCGCCCACATCTCGCCCTTCGATCACGGCCTGCTCACGGGCGACGGCGTTTTTGAGACCCTCATCGCCTACGCTGACAAACCCTTCGCGACCAGTTTGCACTGGGAGCGGTTGCGGCGTTCAGCGTCGGTATTCGGGCTCGAGGTCCCAGACAACGAGACGCTCAACAAGGCTTGCGGAGAGGTCATCGCCGCCAGCGGACTGAGCCCGGCACGGATCCGCGTCACTATCACCGGCGGCCGCGCGCCGCTCGGTTCAGAGAAGGGGACCAGCGGGCAGACACTCCTGATCGCAGCTGGATCGCTGCCCGGCCACGGTGCCCAGGCAGACGTCCATACGGTCACCTATTCGCGCAACGAGCGCAGTGCCACCGTCGGGGTAAAGACGATCTCATACGGGGACAATGTGATCGCGCTCGCGCAGGCAAAAGCCAAGGGCGGCACCGAGGCAATCTTTGGCAACACACAGGGCAACCTGTGCGAAGGCACCGGAAGCAACATTTTCATCGTCCGCGATGGACGGATCATCACGCCGCCGCTCGAGAGCGGATGCCTAGCCGGCTGCACGCGCGCGATCTTGCTCAGCATCTGCAAACGGGAAGGGATTGTTGTCAGTGAGGAGAACACACCACTCGACGAGCTCGCTCAGGCCGAGGAAGCTTTCCTCACATCGACGCTGCGCGAGGTGCAAGCAATCGCAACCGTCGATGGCAAAGCTCTCCCCACGGTCAACGGCGAAATCACCCAGCGCCTAGCAGCCGCCTTCCGCGCGACCGCCGAGAGCGACAATGATCCGCGCTAGCAGGAATGCCACTAGTTTAAGCCGTGGCGGGTCGAGCCGTGGCCCAAGCATCCCTGCTTGGAGGCTTGAAAAATAGGGGCATTCAAGCAGGGATGCTTGGGCC
>Ga0316197_10000567_pt1 | contig 25590 bp, 22 predicted proteins | sample OudBiesiAoxic_MG_FD_204939 | JGI IMG/M metagenome (GOLD analysis project Ga0316197, IMG submission 204939) | Coastal sediment microbial communities from Oude Bieten Haven, Netherlands - site A oxic | ecosystem: Environmental > Aquatic > Marine > Coastal > Sediment | place: Netherlands... | reverse complement strand
TATGTCAATCGGATGAAACGCTGCAGGCGTGTCACAACAAACGTTTGCAGCGGCGTTGGCGGCTTGTTCAAGCCGAATTTAAAATAGTCCAGGCCCCAACGTCTGAACAGCAACAATTGAAACAAATGGGCAAGAAACCACCCCAGCCCGATATTAAAAAGGGTCCAGTTGAAGACATAACAAAGGGTGAAGAACAGGGCCAGGCTGATCAGCAGCGAAGAGCGCCTGAGAAGTTGAAGTGCCAAGTGGCAATGGCGCCATTGTGGGCCGACAAACCGTGATTCGATATGTTCCAGACCGCGCCGCGCTCTTCCCTGGATGACCAATGTGAGAGTCAGAAGCACGACAAATACTGTCCATTGAACGCCGCCGCTCAATTTTATTCGATCCCAATAGGTTTTCATGCCGGAGGGTGTGAAAGGTTCAGCCAGCAGATGGGAGAGACCTCGCAATTCGGCACGTGAAGACTCGCCGAAAAGATCGCGAATAAGATCGGTGCGTGTAAATAGAAATTTATTAGCCCAGTCGAGCAGCAGCGTTTCGAGACGTTGGCCCATTTCTTTATGTTCGATGAGAGCGTTTTTCATCTGGGCCAATGTACTCTGGTATGACTTCGCGTAACGAACGACGATCTCTTTTTCTTCCTTCAAAACCGATAGAAACTCTTGGTTGAGATCGATCAGTTTTTGCTTGTCGGGATCTGCCAAATTGGCTTGCCGAATCTCGACGAGCTGCTTTTCACCCGAGGAAATCCGGTCTTCCACCTGCTGCTGCAGGATCGATCCTTCATCCCATTTTCCCAGAAAGACTTTTATGCGGTTGTTCAGAGCTTTTACTGCCAACCGATTGCTCAACAAAGCCTTTTCAATGTCTTTGCTATCGACTTGTGAGATGAGAAACAGACTTTCGTGAGCTGCATTTTGGGTTTCGTATACGGAAATGTCTACCTTGATCTCAGCCAGCTGTTTTTCAAATCGTCGAACACGTTCTTTCAGTTCGGAGAGACGAGCCCGTTCACTATTTAAAGCGTTTTCCATGGACTCGGCAAGGTAGTCGACCGCTTCGGCCGATCCGCTCCCGTCGGTTTCCTCTGCCGAATATAGGGTTGTGCTTAGACAAGAGAAGATCATCACCATAGTGACAATCGAGATGAACCAGCGAAGACAGAAGTTTCCGCTGAAAGCAGTGGTATGACCCGATAAATGATTGTTTCTTCTGAATTGAAAGGTGTCTGTCATTAGTCTGGTCCGCTTTATGATGAATGGATGGATTTTGCGCAAGTCCTATCGATGAAAATGAAAAAAATTATCACGCCGCCCTTCGAAGGAAACGTTTCATTATGTTGTCATATCCTTTTGCCAAGGTGATGGCTCCCATTCATTAACAAATTGCGCCAATTTCCAGTTTAGAATTACATATAGCCTGAGGGGTCGTCACTGGTCAATACTTCGTGTTCCTCCGGTTCTGCCGAATAGGTCATTCATATAGAAGGTGGGGGTGTTTTTCTCCGGTTTTGAACGGAAAGGGGCAACAGCAACTTCAGCATGCAAACTCAGGAATAAGGCGTCAAAGAGTGCTTGCGTGCGCTGCTGATAAGCCTTTCCAAGCGGGTTAATCGTTTAAATCCCCTGCCCCTGAACAAACAAACCAGACCTAAAAGGCCTGGTTTATTTATTTCGCATCTTCGCCCGATGCCACTGTCAGTGCCATTCATTTAAACGCTAGGCAGGCATTCCATGGGGAATCGCTTGACGGGGTGCATACGTTCCAGTGAGCCAATGTCCCGCTTCGTCAAGATCCCGGTTGGTTATTTCGTGTCCGGCGGCGATCTTGCGCACAGTGACTTTGGCTCCCAGATCTTGAAGCAGACGTATAAGGCGTTCAGTGCTCTCTGATGGTATGACCGTATCGTGCTCACCTTTGAGAATGAGGACCTCCTTACCTTGCAAACCGAGAACGGGTTGGATCTGAAGTGGCAACATCGGGCGAAGAAGAATGGCTCTTCTGAACACCTCCGGTCTCAGCAGCATAATCGCCGCGGCGATGTTGGCACCATTGGAATACCCCAGGGCCGTAAGCTGCTCTGGGTCTCTTTTGTAATCACCGGCAGATGAGAGGATAAAATCCGCCAGTTCGTTGGCTCGGTGGACGACCTCCTTTTCGTCGAATACATTGAGGGCCAGCCGCTTGAAGAAACGGGGCATGCCATTCTCTGACACCTGCCCCCGGAGACTCAGAACGGCCGACGAGGGGTTAATTTGTCTCGCGATCCCGATAAGATCATGCTCATTACCTCCGGTTCCATGCAGCGTCACGACGGTCTGCCCGTCATCGTCCGGCAATTGCGGTCCCTTGAAAACGTGATGAAAAGGTCTTGCACGCATTGGCGGCAGCTGCCTTTCAATATTATCGCGCATATGTTCATACTGGTTCGGCAGCTTGAGCGATGCGCCCAGTTCCTCAACATTTTCATCAACGGTAAATCCCGGCGGATCGGTTGCGATTTCGAAGAGGACCCCACCCGGAGAGTGAAAGTAAATCGATCGGAAATAATTTCGGTCGCGGATATCGGTGACACCGAGACCCGAGGTCCTCAAGTGGGATTGCCAATCGGACTGTGATTCATCGTCCGCTGTCCGGAAGGCAATATGGTGAACGGTTCCCCCGCCGGGTCTGCCGACAGGTGCCTCAGGATCTATGATAATATCATAAACGCGTCCAAGGGACTCCTGACTTTCCATCACAAATCGGTAGCGGTTATTCTCCCGCTCCTGAAGCGTCATACCCATTACATCCAGCAGAAGCCCTTTCATCTCTCCAAATCGATTCAAAATGGCTGTAGCCGAATGAAACCCCGTGATCGCGTGTGCTTCAGTTACCGGACCGTCTTTCCAAAATACGGTCGATGGCGTAAATGATATGCCGACCAGTTCGAGTGGCAGCCCGTGAGGATCATTGAATCGAAGGACCGGTTCTCCAAAACGCTCTTCTTTTTCAACCTTCAGACCGGAAGTCTTTAATCTCTTTAACCAGAAGTCGATCGACTGGCGGGGTACCGCAAAGGCCACCGCTGTCACCATCCCGGCACCGGGTTTTCCCTGTGGAAGGTTTTCCCAGGGGAAAAAAGTCAAAATAGACCCCGGCGTGCCCTGGGCGTCGCCGTAGTATAAATGGTAGGTATACGGATCGTCAAAATTGACGGTTTGTTTGACCAGCCGTAATCCCAGCGTTTTTTCGTAAAAGGTAAGATTGTCAGCCGCTGAGGATGCAACGGCTGTAATGTGATGAATTCCGGATATGTTTTTTGGGGTGTGCATGATATCCCTCATGTATTTACCTTGATTTCAGGATTTATGATCAAAAAAATTTTAGGTCGGAAGAACTGCTTCGGCTTGATAGCCGATTTTCTTCAACAGCCTGACAAGGTCGCCTCGTTCTTCATCGGTCAGGACCGCAGCGATTTTTTCAAGGTTACTTTCGTGTTTGGCATAAGCTTGCTCGGTGATGTGGCGCCCGTTCTTTGTCAGATGAACATGAAAACACCGCCCGTCCGCGGGATCTTGAATACGTGTAACGAAACCTTTTTTATCCAGTCGGTTTATGGCAGCGGTCATCGAGCCGCTGGTCAACAAGACTTTCTCGCCGATGGCGTTGATCGGCAGGGGTCCCCGGTGCAACAGCACTTCCATGATCGTAAAATCGCTGATGGTTAATCCCGTATCAGCGATACTCCCCAGGTCGGCTTTTTCGATTGCCTTGTGCGCTTTCCAGAAAACCAATCGTATATGTGCCGCTGATTCCATGGCCAGAAGGTAAGCCCGTTTATCTTGATGTCAAGGTAATTTCCTCACCTGACAGAAACCAGTTCTCGTCTATGAGCTCGAAGGCCTTGATTTTACATGAATTTCCGACCAGCGTGAAGGTCACCAGCGCATGATAGCGGTCCTGCCGATAGTGGGTATATCCGAAATGGCTCACCGATCCGCTTTCGGTCCAATTGCATCAGTGTGGAGCGTCATATCCTCTAAAATCACATTTTTTTAAAGGAAAAAACCAGAAAATTATCTAGAACGTATCTCAAAAATAAGGATCAGGGTTCAGGGCAAGGCATGCAAGGACAAAAAAGCGGAGCATACAGGTCGTATGTATTCAGTGTCAGGGGTAGGGTCCCCTGACACTGACCGAGTCGCTTCATAACGCCGCCATTCGCACTTAGACTATTTTTGAGATGTGTTCTAATTTAATGAGCCAGTTTCAGCAAAATAACCCCGGATATAATGAGCAGAACCGCAACAACACGTAAGATGCCAGCAGGGTCGCTGTAGAGAACGATCCCGAGAATAAACGTGCCTGCAGCGCCAATGCCGGTCCAAACAGCGTAAGCGGTTCCCATGGGGATGTGCCGCTGGGCCAGGAAGAGCAGATAGCCGCTGATGATCATGCAGACCCCAGCGAGAATAACCCCGACAATCGACCTTCCGGGCGTCTGGGCCATTTTCAGACCCACAGGCCACCCGATTTCAAACAGTCCGGCCGATATTAAATACGTCCACGCTAAACCGATCATTTTCAACTCTCCTTCCGATTAATTACAAAAGATGCCAGGGCGATGATGTTGTATGTGGTGGATTAAAATGTGGCCGGAGGAAGGCAGCGTCAACTGTAGCCTTGCAGAATCGCTGGCGGTCTGCTGGAGGCAGATCTTCTGAATATCGTGCGCGGTTCTGGTTTTGAAAACGCCGAAATTATTCACAAGCATGACATATTCGTGGATGTCCCGAACCCATCGAGTGCACTTGAATTCGGTACCCAAGGAATCAGTTTGCGGGCAATCAAACCCTAACCTGCATTTTTCACGAACGGCATGGGGGGGTGCGGCTATACTCGTGAATGGTAGTCTGCTATATCCGTCGGCCTTGAAACGGCCGTCGGATATAGCAAATGAGCGCAAGCGACGCACCTGGTGGGTATGGTATTTGCCTCGCCCAAAATTTAAATTACCTATGAAATTTATTGCGGTTTTGGTAAACTGATTTCTTATTTTGCCCGATATAGTGTATATGACAGTTTTTCAGGGCGACTATCAACTCGACATCAACTGTTCATTCAATTCGGGCCGAGAGATTTTTATTTGGTGCCAGCAAAACGGCATCACCTTGCCAAATGGCAATTGACTCAAGAGAGGCATGATGAACGCGTTCAATCCCATTTCCGGATTTGCACAAGCAATGCACTGGCCGTCTTCAACCATGGAATATCTGACAGATCGCACGCAACGGACGATTCTTTTCTGGGACGTATTAAGAAAACGCGGCAATAATTATTTGGCGCACCTGAAGGCCGGACAACCGCCTGTCCTGGTTTTTGACTATGAAATGGTACTCGATGGGCGCACCTTCACGCAGCCGGTTAATTATTCCCTGATACGTATTCTCGACCGGCGATCCAAAAAAGATACGCCAGTAAAATCGACCGAACGCCGATTAACACGAAATACTAAAGCTGCGGATTCGGCCCTGCCGATACGACCCATTGTGATCATCGACCCCCGTGCCGGTCACGGACCTGGGATTGGTGGCTCAAAACTCAATTCGCAAATCGGTGTGGCGCTGGATTACGGTCACCCGGTCTACTTTATCATGTTCTATATCGATCCGGAACCGCGGCAGACGATCGCTGATGTCCATGCCGCCGAAATCCGTTTTCTCGAGGAAGTGGCATCAAGACACCCTGATGCGCCCAAACCGGCCGTTATCGGGAACTGTCAGGCCGGCTGGGCGGCAGCGCTGATTGGGGCTGATCGTCCCGATGTTACCGGTCCGATGGTTTTCAACGGCTCGCCCTTGTCTTATTGGGGTGGCGTCGAAGGCGCCAATCCCATGCGATATAAAGGCGGGCTGTGCGGCGGTGTCTGGTTAACCTCTTTTTGGAGCGATCTGGGTAAGGGGCATTTCGACGGGGCGAACCTGGTGGCTGGCTTCGAAGATCTTAATCCGGCCAACACTTATTGGAAAAAACTCTTCCACGTATTTACCAACATCGATACCGAAGAAAATAGATTTTTGGAATTTGAAAAGTGGTGGGGCGGCTTTTTCAAAATGAACACCGAAGAAATCCACTTTATTGTCGAGAGTCTATTTATCGGCAACGAACTCGAGCAGGGTGTTTTGCGCCTGGATGACGAGAAAGTCATCAATTTGAAAAATTTCAAGGACCCGATAATCGTATTCGCTTCCGGGGGAGATAACATCACGCCCCCACCACAGGCACTGAACTGGATAAAAAAAGTCTATGGCTCGGTAGATGAAATCAAAAACCATGGTCAGGTCATCGTTTATATGGTGCATGAAAAAGTCGGGCATCTGGGCATCTTTGTCTCTGGTAAGGTGGCCCGAAAGGAACATCGTGGCATCATCGGAAGCGTCGATATGCTCGATTACCTTTCACCGGGACTATATGAAATGATAGTGGAGGGTAATCCCAGCCAACCCTGGCTGGACGATTATGATATCCACTTCGAGCCGAAAACTATGGAAGATATTCTGGCGCTAGACGACGGCTTAAAAGATGAAGAAGCGTTTTTCCCGGCGAATACCATATCGCGCATTAACGATGACATATATCGCATCTTTTTTAGCCCCTGGGTTCGAGCGGGTATTTCAGAGGCGACCGCCGAAATGATACGGCAGCTGCATCCCCTGAGGATTGAACGATATACGTTTTCAGATTTAAACCCGTTCATGCAGCCGGTTAAGCTCATGGCTGAAACGGTAAAACCGTATCGGCAGCCGGTATCGGCAGAAAACCCCTTTCTGGCCTTAGAAACCGCCTTTTCAGAGGCTATGCAGACCGGCCTTAATTACTACCGCGACATGCGGGATCTAACACAGGAGTTCTGGTTTAAATCATTATACGGCACGCCCTGGATCAGATTGCTGTTCGGTCCTTTGGAACAGGCGATCCAAGAAAAATCAGCAGCAAAGAAAATCGACAAAAAAACTCGCCAGCGTAGAAAGGCCTGGGTACAGATGGCTGCCGTCGAAGGCGGTTTCGTAGAAGCGATGGTACGGATTTTTATCGCAGTGGCCGGAGCAAACCGCATTCTGGACAAACGCCAATTTGCGGCTGCGGAGAAAATCATTCAGGCCAATAGCCGTTTAAACAGACCGGCCCCCGATCACTACAAAGCCATGATAAAAGAACAGGCCAGGGTACTGGAGCTGAACCAGAAATTGGCTCTTGAGGGGTTGGCACAGCTGCTGCCGACAAAAAAGGATCGTATCGAAGCTTTCAAGATTGCCAAGCAGATCGCCAACGCGGACGAAAAATTGGACAAACGCGAACAGGCCATGCTCGATCGCATCAGTTATATCCTTGAATTGGACGAAGTCGGTTAAAACTATTAAAAACTGCGAGATCGGTGCGAGCGAAACTTTTGATCCATTTGCTCGCATCGTTGGTTTTGGATCTTTTGGTATTCTTGCAATTGTTGATCGGATAGAATTTCAGCCAGCCGGGCATCCGTTTCGGAACGCATCTCTTGCATTTCTTCGCGCATCGCAGATCGCCCCTGACGCCCCTGAGATCGATATTTTTCGAATAATTCGCGTCTATTTTCAGATTGTTCATACACGATGGGTCGAATCTGTTCGACCTGCTCATCCGTCAAGTTCAATCGTTCTTGCATGGTCGCAATGATTTGTTCCGGGTCTATATTCGGTTTTTCGCGAAATGCCATGGCCGGCATGGCCTGAATTAATGTCAGCATTATCAATAAAAGTATGAACCAAAACAGAGAGTTGGAGGATAATTGTTTTAGCGCTCTTATTTTGTATCGCAAATAATTGGCTTTCATCTATAACTCCTTATCTAACCCTCTATACAAATAATTTTTCAATTTTAATATTCCGAAGAATGCCCACAATTGATTCGAAAGGTCCCAAGAGCGGAGCGGGCATGGGGGGCGATGAATTCCCCCCATGCCCTTGCCAAACCGTATGCTTCGTACGTTCATTTTTTCAATGATACCGTATCTGACTATTTAGGCTTGCGCTGAAGCATTAGGGCCTGCTCCTCGGTGATCGTTCCATCAGAAACCCCTTTCTCAATCAACTGATTAAACAACACGTGGCGCTGCGCCTTTTCCTCAACTTTAGCCAGAATTTCTCTTTCCTGCACAGGGGTTATGCTGCCATTTGCCACGGCTTGCTTAACCAAGCCTTTCATTTTTTCTTGCATGACGGTACGAAAGGTTTCACGATCGATATTCAATTCTTGCATCACAGCGCGCGGTCGCTGGTTCTCGAACTTCTGGTTTATTATTTCTACAGATTGGCCACTCATTTCAGAGAGGGTCTGAGCGGCTAAGTTTTTGAACTGATACCGGCTCAATATTGCGAGAGCAAACCCCTTGTGTTCGCGGTGTTTGCCGAATCCGCGATCGCCAAAACCTTGATCTCCTTCTGCAAAGGCTACCGCAAATAGAGCGAACCCGGTGACTAACACAACACTAACGATTATAATTGTTTGCAGTTTCTTCATGATTACCTCCCTTTTCAATAATTAATTTGGTTTAACGATTCCGGTCCTTCCAGAATCTGTAAACAAACTAACAATCAAGAATGGAGAAATTATGAAGAAAGCATGGGCAATTTGTAGAGATTAATAATTGGCTTTCTTCGTGGCGATCCAGTTTTACCTACCGATCTCGAAATAATACATGAAGATAGAAATCGATTGTGGAGAAAATGTGGAGAAACAATGTGAAAAGGGTGAAATTTGAAGGTTTTATTTGTATGAACGACCACAGTATATTATATATACGCATGGTGTAAGCAGACTGAAACGTAATTTGTCATAGCTTGGAAATTCGGTGAGAGTAAAACTTTACTATAAGATATTTGCCGCCTTTTTGTTAACGTCAATCATGGTTGTGGTGTTAATGATTGGTATTATGCGCTTTTATGTGGCCCGTAATTTTACCGATTTTGTCCACAAAGACGCCTTGGAGCGACTGGACAATCTTACAATTGAACTCTCAAATGAATATCAGCTCAACGGGTGGCAACGCCTGAAAAATGACCCCAATATTTGGCGTCAAATATTGCGAACGGCCCTGCCGCGTAAAGAATTCGATAGAATCAGACCGCCCCACAGACCTGATGGTATCTACCGGGGAATACCCCCCAATCCCCCAGGGTTTAATGAAAATCTGCCGAAAACAGAAATCAGAGGCAGACGCTCTTTACCACCGGAAGTATTTTTGCGGCGGGGGCTGATCCTTTTCGATGCCCATAAGCAATACCTTGCCGGTCGGCAAATTGAAACCGGCATGCATGATTATTCACTGCGTGAAATTGCGGTCAATGGAGAAATCGTTGGTTGGCTGGGACTACCCAAAAGAGAATTATTGTCACACCCAAGGGTAGAGCAATTTCTGAAACAGCAGACCAGAGTATTTTGGCTGATTGGCGCCGGTATTTTGTTGCTGGCAGCCGCCGTGGCATTTATTTTATCTAAACATCTACTGGCGCCCATCAAACAACTGACAGATGGCACACGGGCATTGGCGGCCAGAAAATTTGAGACGCGTATTCAAGTCCGCACCAAAGATGAACTGGGCCAGTTGGCAGACGATTTTAACCATATGGCAGAAACACTAAAGAAATACGAAGTCTCACGCCAACAATGGATAACCGATATCTCGCACGAATTGCGAACCCCAATAGCGATCCTCAAGGGTGAAATAGAGGCCTTACAAGATGGTGTGCGGGTTTTGGACGACCACGCTCTGGACTCTCTAAAGGCCGAAGTCGCTCATATAAATAAGCTTGTCGAAGATCTGCATCTGTTATCCCGTGCGGATACGCGAAGTCTCAACAGTAAAAAGGATCCGGTCGATCCCTTGGTTGTTCTTAAAAGTGCGGTCGACGCTTTCCGGCACCGTTTAAATGGAAAAAGCATAGATATTCACCTTGAGTTGGCCGATGAGAAAAAGATTATTCCAGGGGATACAGACTGGTTGACCCGATTATTTTTTAATCTTTTTGAAAATACACTAAAGTACACCGACTCGCCGGGGAAACTTGTGGTTCGTAGCGCCTGCACTGACAAACAGCTGGCAATCTCATTCGAAGATTCGGGTCCAGGTGTTCCGGAGTATGCCCTTCCTCGACTGTTTGATCGGCTTTATCGGGTTGAACAATCCAGAAGCCGTTCTTCGGGTGGCAGCGGTTTAGGGTTATCGATTTGCAAGGAAATTGTCGCTTGCCACAGCGGTGAGATTCAGGCGACCAAGAGTGCTTTGGGCGGCCTGTTGATCACCATCAAATTCCCACTAAACGGATTCGTTTAAAGCACCGGCAGGAATGCAAAATATAAAATGGCCCATGAGCATATATTCGTCGTAGAGGACGAGCCTAAAATTTCCGGGTTGCTGCGGGATTATCTAATCCAGGAAGGCTTTACCGTAACTTGCCTGGATCGCGGTGACGAGGTGGTTTCAAAAGTTAAGGGAGAGCAACCGGCATTGATCCTGTTAGACATTATGATGCCGGGCAAGGACGGCACGCAAATATGCAGGGAAATCAGAAAATTTTCAAACATTCCGATTCTGATGCTTACCGCCAAGGTAGAAGAGATTGATCGCATTATCGGTTTGGAGTTGGGCGCGGATGACTATATCTGCAAGCCGTTTAGCCCGCGGGAAGTGATTGCCCGGGTAAAAGCGGTCTTGCGCCGAACCTATACTTCACCGGACATGACACAGCTGATATCCGGTCCACTGTCCTTAAACGAAGAAACCCACCAAGTTACCGTTGATGGTCATCCGCTCAAATTAACACCCAGTGAGTTTGGATTATTAAAGATAATGATGGCGAATCCCAATCGGGTCTTTTCGCGCAGTGAATTGCTGGACAGGGTACAGGGATACCAATTTGAAGGCTACGATCGCACCATCGACAGCCATATAAAGAATCTACGTAAAAAAATCGCCCGCCGTCTTCCCGAACAAGATATCATCCTTACCGTGTACGGTGTCGGGTATCAATTTAGCCCACCCCAATAAACTCATTACCTTATTTTCCTGCTTCGTTCGAGTATCATATTATCAGTAGACCACCGCCAGAAATTGCAAAGCAGATTCAGATAAAAATTACATCTCACCAACCTTCTGTGATTTGACAGGTACGATATGGCCAATTATCCGCCGGTATTCCATCTGGCCGGTGATCTCGGTGGCCTTGCTCTTGCCAACCGACATTAACCCTCTGGGTCCGCCGCCCATGCGTTTCATCAGGAAGAACCAAATCACCACAAACGGAATAACCGGCAGGATCCAACTGAGAAGGGGACCGAGGATGCCTCTCTTAATTGGCTCGGCCTTGAAATCGACGCCGGCCGCCACAAGTTCCTCCACCAGGTTCCCGTCTTCGATGCGGACCGCCTTTCGGGTATTCTTAACTTTTGAATTTTTATCTTCCTCCTTATCCGCTCCCTTGACCGAGTAGAGGATGCGCTCGGGCTCGACCACTACCTCGGCGATCCCACCCGAAGCAAGGTCCTTTCGGATTTGGCTGTAGGGGACCTTCTCTTCAGTCGCCCTCATAGGTCCGATCACAATTTCCTGAAGCATCAGAATGAGAAAGAAGGCGATGATCGCGTATATGGCGGACGCCTTTGTCTTAAACTTAAATTTGCTGTCCATTTGGCTCTTCCTCCCTGTTGCTTGTGGCACCTATCCCCAGGTCATCCATTGAGCTCGTCCATATCGGGCCAACCGCCGTCATACATCTGCTTGACGAGTGGCGAAGTAACCGGGCTATCCTGCGCCGCTGCCGGCCAGGCACACATCAGCACGAGCAACGTCGATGCGCGCGCAAAGTTCACCAGTAAATAAGATTTATGCTTAGCTTTCATCCTTTTCTCTATATTTTTCAGCTAACGCTGCGCTTCAGCGGCGCGCGGACTTTTGCGCGTCCGACGGCAATCGTCCTGTTGAGTTTAATCCGCTGGAGGCGGACAAGGGTGTCATTCCTCGCCCCTTGGGGCGATTGTAAACATTCCGCTTGATACCCTGTTGCTTGCGGCGGGGTAATTCATTTTTTTATCTTGACACTCACTGCAGTCGGTTGTACATTATTCTGTACAATAAAAAGGGGTGATAAATGAAAGCCATTACATATACCGCCGCGCGGCAAAATCTTGCGAAAACGATGGAAAAGGTGTGCAAAGACCACGCACCCATTATCGTCACACGTAAAACAACCGAATCGGTGGTCATCATGTCCCTTGAGGACTATGAGGCTTTGGAGGAAACTGCTTACCTTTTGCGTTCTCCAAAAAACACAAGGCGCCTTATTGAATCTATCTCTCAGCTCGAAGAAGGCTTGGGATCAGAAAGAGAGCTTTCAGATTGAAGCTCATCTTTTCAGATCATGCTTGGGATGATTACATGTATTGGCAAAAGACCGATAAAAAAATCCTACGGCGTATAAACACATTAATCAAAGAGATAAAGCGAAATCCCTTCGAGGGAATCGGCAAACCCGAGCCGTTGAAACATGCTCTGTCAGGATATTGGTCCCGTCGAATAAACGATGAACACAGAATCGTTTACAAAGCTTCTGCCGATAATATTCTAATAGCCCAACTTCGATACCATTATTAATTGTGCCCACCTTCTTCGATACGGATCTGAAATAATTCTGGAATCTACCCCTCTTATCGGTGAAACACTCTGACCGCTATGCTGTTATTAGTGCAGCATTAGAGAATCATTCCAGAGAGGATCATTGAGACTATCTTATTAAAATGAATCTTGTCAAAATATGCGGTACATTATTATTAAAAAAAATTAGAAATTATATCGTAGATACAAAAGGGATACGCTTATGACCGACATTCTGAGAATTGAAAGTAAAACAGAGTATTACAAAATGCCTGATATGCAAAATTTCATCAACCAAAATAGTTTAAGTTCCGTGCTTGCTTCGAATCTTTAAATAGAACTGAATAACTCAAGATTACCGGATGAAATATGCATTTTGGAGAAATTGCAGATATGTGCCTGATCGGGAGGACTTTAGGGATCGTACACAACTTATAGTTGTTTGATACCGTAACCCGCAATAATCACATCAAATATAACGATACGGTCTGACTATATCAAGTGAGTCCGCCCGATGATAGCTTTTGGATCATTATTGATAACTCCCTACCAGGCAGCCACTCCTAAGAAATCACGTGAATTTTTCTGGATATTTTCTTGCTATGCCTCTGCCAGGACTTTAAGTGATACTTTTTCAACAAGGTCCCCGACTTTTTCTTTATATGAAATCATATGCGGTGCGGACAGATGGGCCTGCAGATCTTCTAAACTACTCCACTTCTCGATTATCGTGACAACATTTTTATCCAATTCTTGAACAGTTAAGCCTGTAGGGACGTCAAGGGTTGGTACATATTCTTTACATCCATTCTCCTCAAGAACATTGGGGATATTCGATTTGAAAATCTCGATAAACTCTGACAATTGACCTTCTTTAACATGTATTGATGCAATGACGTTTATCATTTCACAATCTCCTTCTCTATTTAGCGTTGAACTCAAAGGTGCAAAAGGAGTAATTGATGAACAGTTTTACCCTAAATGAGCGTATACAAAACCGAGAACGATCATAATATATTTATTTATATCTTAATTCCCCTGAAGCAAACGGGCAAATTTTCGAACGACTATCACAAATGGATGTTCACCGGCGACCTCTTTCGCGCTCACCAATTCCAGTGCTAATCGGAATGATTAATAGCAACATCAAAATGTATATCAAAGCACTCCATCCGCCTTGTTTGTATGCCAATCCTGACACTGTAATTCCAAGCCAACCACCAGCGTAGTAAAATAAAACATAAAGAGCATTTGCACGTCCTTGCCCACTCGAAAGTCTGCGGTTTAAAGAACCGACCGCAGCTGCATGGATAGTGAAAAATCCGCCGCAAATACCAAGAAGCCCCAATATGACTGCCGTAATAGAGGGTATCAGGATGAGGGCCAACGCCCCTCCCAAAACAACACTTCCTCCAAGTAATGTGTTTCCACTACCAAAGCGGTTACTGAACCGGCCGGCGGTGGGACCTATGAAGATACCAATGACATAAACAAGGTAAAACAGGGTCGTCATCTCCGTGGAAAAACCGAAAGGCCGTGCAGCCAATCGATAGGGCAGGTAATTGAAAACCGATGAAAAAATTGCGAAGCTGCCAGCAGCGCAAAGATAGATAAGAAACAAGTCCCGACGCTTTATTAAGTCAAACAAACCAACAGAATTATCTTGCTGTTTGGCATAGCTTACCGTCCGTGGGAGCCCCCGGACGGCAATGAATGTAGCGATGAGGGTGAGTACTGACGCTGATACAAATGCATAGCGCCAGTTAAATGACTGATGAATCCAGCCACCGATCAAGCGACCGCACAATCCGCCAAGCACTGTTGCCGATACATAGGAACCCATTACAACATTTAGTCGTTCTACCGGCAGTGTCTTTGCGAGATATGCTGCAAGGCAGGTGGTCAATGATGGTATGAAGATGCCTTGGAGAAAGCGTGCGCCAATTAGAACCCAAATCTCCTTTGTCACAGCGCAAACCAGGCCACCGACAGCCACTAAAATACCGCCAGTAATAATAATCGGCTGGATCGGTATTCTGTCGGCCAAATAACCGAAAGGGAGATTGGATATGGCAATGCCGAGGATGACTGCAGACACACTGAAAGATACCAGCACCATATCAGCTGAAAACTCGCTTTGCAGAACTGGCAATACGGGTTGAATGACGTAAATGTTTGTAAACGAGGCCGATACCAGCGCAAAGACAATTAATTGCAGTCGAAAATAGGAAGAATCAACCATGATTCCACAAGATACTGATAGATAGGACAATATGGTTGATCCGAAATATACTGCACCTATTGTATGACCGACATGTTATCTTGCCAATCGTCCAACCGCGAGAAATCATATTATACCGGCTAAACCTTTAATCGTTAGGTTATTCTGCCTCTTCGTGTTGGGGAATTAAAATAATACAAACAACTCTGTGGACCTATAAATCTAAAACGCTGGAGACTCACAGCTAATGGTCAACACATCAATGTATTCATTCTGGCCTTTGTATAATCGGCTCATTTCTATAAGGATGCCGGCAATCTGGGCCAAAGCTTGCACGAAATTGACATCGTCCAATGTAAATTCCCATTTTTCGGCCGTATAAACCCGTATGGCACCGATGGCCGCATCACCGACAAAGATAGGCACAGAAAGTATGGAGGCGATGCCCTCCTTTTTGGCTGCCTCAGGATATTGTATCCTGGGATCATCGCTGACATCATAAACTGCAACCGGGCCATCTTCAAGAGATTCGGCAATAGAGCGCAAAACGCTCACTTTTCCCTTGTTCAAATACTCAGCGCTTAGTCCTGTCGAAGCGGCCACCTCCAATTCTTTTGACTGCATGTTGACTAAGAACAATGCGCATCCCTTTATGTCAAAAGCTGTTTTGATACTCTCCACCGTCATTTGGATGATTTTTTCCGGATCCTTTGATCTCGATAGGGATCGGGAGATCTTGATGAGGGTTTCATAATTAAGTGTCAAGTTTCTCATTTTTTTCCTCCTCATATTTGTGTGTTTATAGAAGGCGAATAAGAAATTTTAAAACTACAATCGGTGGCTCCGGACGTCATTCTATAGCCCTTTTTTATCCTCTTGGAGCATCGACGTGCATCGATGCAGTAATCTCCATACTGCAAACGGTTTTATCTGAAATGTCGGAAGGGGTGTGGGATACTCAATGGGGAGTTCGGCGATAAAGGACAAGTCAGCGTCTGGTGCAATGCCAATTAAGAATTATTAATGCGACTAAACAAAAATTGTCAAGTTTTTTGGGATGTTGATTGAGTATAGGATTTTCCAAAGAGGATTACAACTCTTCGTAAATCTTACCAATTCTCTACCCTTGAGATGGTGCGATTTATTTAGGTTGCGTGCCTGACGGTAAAGTGCGAATACTTTGTATTTTTTGATGATTGGCAGATGTAATGATGAATGAAGAGCAGCAACGAGACCAATGCGTTTCGATAATGTCACTGCTCTTCAAGTGAGCCCTGTCTTAGTACAATGTTTAGTTGGCCTCGAGTATGGCCACCCCTTTTCCCTGCTTGACCTGGTTTTCGCCGGTTAATTTAACGATCACTTTGTCAAGTTTTCCAGTAAAAGGATAGTGGTTCTTTTCGCGGTACTTATCGCTGACCGGGGTGCCAGCATCGATACCGATATCGAAGGTTTCAGAAAGTGAGAAGGTCGAAATATGCATCTCAGGCATATCCACTTCATCAACTTTCTTGCCGTTAACATAGAGTTCTCCAATGCCGCCCGGTATTCCTTCCTTGGTTCCCCCGGTTTCTATGAAATTGAATTTCACGTGAATTTTTCCTTTACCGAGAGAAGGCGATTTCAGCGTGTAATACAAACCGTTGTAGTAGTTGTAATCATAGTAGGCCTTGTTGCCTTTGATGAACAGGGTGTATCCACCTGTGAAACCGCCGCAGGCGACAATGACGCCCTCCTCCTTGCCGGTCAGGTTCAACGTCGTCTCTATGCTGTGAGACTTTCCCTTAACAGGTGCAGATGCTTTTTCAGCAATACGTCGGGCGCCCGGATAGTAGTACAAGAATTCAGTCCGATCGCCAAATAATCGATTTTGCTGTTTTGCGATACGCTGCACCATATCATCGTATAACGGGTATACATTGTTTTCCCAGGCTAATTCTTCCCAACGTTTTTTCAGTTCCTCCAGTTTGTCCGGGTATTCATCGGCAACATTCACCGCCTCTGAGAAATCCTCGTTAATATGATACAGTTCCCACACATCGTTCTCGAAGGGTGCCGTCCTGTTCAGGTCCCACGGCATACGATTCGCATGGATTGTGACAGCTTTCCACCCGTCTTTATAAATCGCCCTGTTGCCGAACAGTTCGTAGTATTGTTCGGGATGCTTGGTGGGGGCCTCGGGCTTGTCGAACGAGTACGCCAGGCTCACCCCGTCAAGGTCCATTTGTTCCTCCCCATCCAACTCCTCCAGAAAGGGCGTGCCGGATACATCCAGTATAGTGGGGGCGATATCTGTTATATGATGATACTGGTTGCGTATTTCACCTTTGGCCTTGATGCCGGCCGGCCAGTGAACAATGAGCGGGTCCTGAATCCCGCCACGGTGAACGATCTGTTTGAAATACTGAAAAGGCGTATTGCCCGCCAATGCCCAGCCTGCATGGAAGTGTGGGTAAGTATCTGGTCCACCCCAGCCTGAGTAATGTTGCATGTTGGCATCGAACGGGGTCTGTAGCCCATTGAGCACATAGGTTTCATTAAAGCTACCCGTCAATCCACCCTCTCCTGACGATCCATTGTCTGAGGTCACAAATATAAGGGTATTGTCCAATTGGCCCGTCCTATCCAACATTTCCAGGATACGCCCGATCTGAGCGTCTACATGTTCGAGCATGGCGGCAAAGACTTCCATTTGGCGTGCATAGAGCTTCTGCTCCTCGGGTTTTAAAGAATCCCAAGCGGGAATGTCTTCGGTGCGCTTTGTGAGCTGCGTGCCTGGGGGAATAATACCAATTTCGAGTTGTTTTTGATGGATGATTTCGCGCGCCTTATCCCAGCCGAGGTCGAATTTGCCTTTGTACTTTTTAATGTATTCCGGTGGGGCCTGATGCGGCGAATGCATGGCAACCGGGGCCCAGAAAAGCATGAATGGCCGATCCGGTGCAACGGAAACGTGGGCGGTGAGATTGCGAATGGCTTCGTCGGCCATAGCTTCGCTGTAATGATATTGAGTCTTTCCTTGCCAGTCCTCAGTGGGATAATGATCCCGCCAAACCAACGAGCGGTAGTTGTCGGCATCTGCAGCCATAAACCCGTAGTAATGATCAAAACCTTCACCACTAGGCCAACGGTCGAATGGGCCGCTTTCGGAGACTTCATAGAGCGGGGTATGATCCCACTTTCCGATGGCATAGTTGACGAAGCCGGCCTTCTGCAAGTGTTTTGCAATTGATTTCCCTGACTCCGGAGGAAAGGCATTGTAGCCTGGGAATCCCATTGCGGTCAGAGAGTGAGACCCCAGGCCGATCCTGTGATGATTCCGACCAGCCATGATGGCCGCACGGGATGGTGAGCATAGTGCTGTGGTGTGAAAGTTGTTATAGCGAAGGCCATTTTCCGCCAGACGATCGATATGGGGCGTATCTACCAGGCCGCCAAAGGAACCCAAATGACTGAAACCTGTGTCATCGAGTAGGAATATGATAGCGTTAGGGGTACCCGCTGGTGGCTTAGGTGCACTCGGCCACCATTCCTCAGACTCTTCGTAAGATTTGGCAATTTTGCCTTTAAATTCCTGCCCATATTTAGCGAAAGAATTATCCGTTTTCTTAACTGCTCTATCAGCGACTTTAACTGCCGAAGCCGTTTTTGCAGCTGTTTCCGGACCTGTCTTATCAGCACCCGGGATACCAAATATCAGTAGCCCAACCAGAAATATCGACGCCAGTACGATCACAGCCAACAATCCGGTTGCCAAAGGGTTTTTATTCGTATCCATTCCTTCCATCCTTCCTGTTTTAACGATTGACATATTAAAATAGCATCGGTTTTAAAGAGGACACTGCCTCAATTAATCATTCTCGTTTCGCCGGGTTTCATGACAACAACTTCAGTTGAAATCCCGGTGAGATGTTTTTTAAATTCTTCAGGCGTGCCCTTGAGTGGTGGGAAAGTACCATAATGAATGGGGATGACCTTTGGTACTTTCAAGAAATTTTGAACTGCAAATGCTGCATGTGCAGGGTCCATGGTAAAGTGACCGCCGATCGGAAGAAGTGCTAAATCGGGTTTGTAATATTCACCTATGATTCTCATATCCGTAAACACGCCCGTGTCGCCGGCATGATAGATTTTAAATCCGTTTTCCAACTCGATGATGTAACCTGCCGGCTCGCCACCCGGGTGCACACTCTTCTTTTTTGAAACAGGATCTGTATGAACCACATCAGAGCTGTGTTCGGCATGGACCATGGTAATCCGGATACCGTCTCCTATTGGCAGTATCGGACCGCTTTTGTTGAACCGGATGAGCCTTTCGTAAGGTACCCAGTCTAAAGCTGCAAATGTATGCCCCATATCGGCGTTCATTGCCACCTTTGCCCCGGTTTGTTCTGAGATCTTTGCGGTATCCCCCACATGGTCGCCGTGACCATGGGTAACGAGTATGAGATCGACATTGCCGATCTTTTCCAAATCCTTTAAGTCTGAAGGTGTTTTTGGATTCTTGGTGATGAATGGATCAATGAGAATGACCTTCCCGCCCGGGGTTGTAATTTTAAAAGCGGACTGCCCGAACCATTGCAATTCGAATGCCTGTGCGGGCGATAAAACCATAAAAAAGAATGACATGAATAAAGCAATATATATTGATTTTATATAGTTTCGATACATTGGCTTCTATCTCCTGTGTATAGCGTGGCTGCGTGTCAATTTGGTGTTGCCACAGCAACTCTATTATCGAAGGATGACAATATCTGTCACTTGTGGATCACATTCAAAATAGCTCTGCACAGATCTTAAAATTAAAACAAACGACCAGGTAGCCGTCTGTCGATATATGGCACTTAGCTTGTTTCCGTCCCGAAATAGCCCTTTTCCGCAATTCCCCGCCTGCTTCGGGACAGGTCGGCGGCAACCGGCAGAATCGTTTGTGCGGCGCACACGAGTACGCCTCCGCGCAATTCCTTTATTTTCTTGAACTTGCAGATTATTGCATATTTCTGGATCAGAAACCGATCCGTGCTCTTTATGAAACCGTTGATGGACACTATCTAATGGAAAACATTGAAATGGCAGCAAGGGATGTCAAGGGAGGAGACTTCAAATGAAATTGATAACCCGATCACATATTCACTTTGACCAGGTGGCCGGCCCCAGGCTGACCACCCGGTTCATCGATTCAGCGGCCGAGTTCGTGCGAGTTCTATAAAGGTAGGGTTTTGGAAATGAACGACAAGACAGAGGCGATTCCCTTTGGAACACCGGAGTTGAAAGGAACCAGAGGGATAATCTTTGCATATTTGACGTTATTGTCGGGGATGTTATGAATTAATGGTTAAGACCCCGCAGTGCATGGCCAAGATTTTCAAGCCCAACTTCATTCTTCTTTGCAAGACATCCTCCGCCTTCCACTTAGCCTGCACATTTCATGAATATTTTTCATCAAACATGCAAACATTACATGAAATTAATGGGTTAAATCTTATTCTGCCACTAAATGCCCATGCATTTATTGTTCATGAGCGACGCCGATATAGGTGCCAGCCTTCTTCAATTCTGCGATCATCTGTTCAGGAGAAATAAAATTAGGGTCATAGCGCACCGTGTTGATCTCGCGAAATCCTTGAAAGCCGCTGGATACCTTTCGAACTCCAGGCAGCCCTTCCAGGGCCGCTCTACCGACATCGTATCACTCTACCAAAAAGACGATTTGAGAGAGCGCCACTTTTTGATGGTTGACAGCCCCCGCCATGGCACCCCCTGCAAGTAACAGCAGAAAAAAAAGGACAATCGCAACACGATAGGCTTTCATGGCTGATCCTCCTTAACACTCACCCGGGGCAATTCTTCAAACAAGGCGGCATACTCCCCATAGCCTTCCTTTTCAAGAGCATCTTTAGGAATGAATCGTAACGCCGCCGAGTTGATACAATAACGCAGGCCGGTGGGCGGAGGGCCATCGTTAAAGACATGCCCCAGATGTGAATTGGCATACTTGCTGGTGACTTCAGTTCGCACCATGAACAGGCTTTTGTCGGTTTTTTCGACGATATTTTCCTGTTCCAGAGGACGCGTAAAACTGGGCCAGCCGGTTCCGGAGTCGAATTTATCCGTTGAGCTGAAGAGCTGCTCCCCTGAAACGATGTCCACGTAAATCCCCATCTCGTGGTTGTCCCAATACGCATTCTGGAATGGCCGCTCGGTGGCACCCTTTTGGGTAACATCGTACTGCAACGGCGTCAGGCGTTTGCGGATTTCGGCATCATCAGGTTTGCGGTAACGGTGGCCCGACGTGGAACTATTGGTCATGGGATCACCCGGCATTTGTTTTTGGTTAGTTTTCATCTTCTTTTCCTTCATCTTCAATGGTCTGTCCGCCCAAACTTTTTCTAAAAAGCGATCCCGGCCAGACCCCGAACGGTACCACTTGTACCTTAAGGGGCTCTTTTTGTAGTAGTCTTGGTGATATTCTTCGGCTTCGTAAAAAATTTCCAAGGGAACAATTTCGGTGACAATTGGTTGATCGAAGATGCCTGAAGCCGCAAGTTTCTCTTTCGAGGATTCGGCCAGGTCCTGCTGCTGCTTGTCGGCATAGAAGATGGCGCTGCGGTACTGCGATCCGCGATCCACGAACTGGCCGCCGCCGTCCGTTGGCTCAATGCTGCGCCAGAAAATATCCAGGAGGCCCTCGTAATCGATTTTGGCCGGGTCATAAATCACCTTGACGGCTTCTGTATGCCCGGTGCCGCCCGCGGACACCTGCTTGTATGAGGGATCAACCACATGACCGCCGGAGTATCCCGATATGGCTTCGATCACGCCCTCAACTTTCTCAAAATCCGATTCCGTACACCAAAAACAGCCACCGGCAAAAACCGCTATCCGGGTATTTTGGGGTTGCATTTCGATCGATTGCTGCGTTTGCTTGGCATCATCCATGCTCAGTACCTGGTAAACGGCCAGAAAAAGGGCCGCTATGACAACTATCGTGAAAATCGTGTATTTCATGGCTTCACCTCCGTTGATGTTTCAATCAAAGGTAAGGCCGAGATTAAAAGGGAGCTTAAAGCGTATGTAAAGATTGTGTGAAGTTTGGGATGGGGTATAGGGTAAGATTATACCGCTTTTCAAAAATATATTCTAAAATACGGAAGGGCGGTATAAGTGGTTGTAGAAAAAACGTTCGCATAACGGAACGTTATATTTGACAACCACAATGATATTTCGCTATCGGGTTTGTTCCTTGGGGAGTGTCAGCCAGATTCGGATATTGCCACCCTCTAATTGGGCACCAACTGATCCCCCATGGGCTTTTACCAACTCTTTGACGATGGCCAGTCCAATGCCGGCTCCGCCGTGTTGGCGTGAACGCGACTTTTCGCCGCGGTAAAACCGTTCAAAAAGGTAGGGCAAATCTTTCGGCGCTAATTCTTGCACGGTATTGATGAAATCGATGCGGACATGGTCGACGTCGGATGCAACAACGATTTTCACCTTGCCGCCGTGAGGCGTGTATCGGGTGACATTATCCGTCAGGTTGCGCAGCACCCGGGCGATTCGGTTCGGATCGGCGGGTACGATTGCCCCGTCAGGCGGTAGCTGAAGGTCGACCGTCAACTCTTTTTGGTCGAATTGTTGTGAAAAGGATTCGATGGCTTTGTGGACGGCTGGGCATAAATCGACCTTTTCAAACGTGAGGGTTTTTTTGGAGGCATCGGCCCGGGCAAGCCGGAGGACTTCTTCCACGAGCTTCACCAACCGCATGGTTTCGCTCTGCAGCAGGAAAAAGGTTTCCTTCGACGGCGGCAAGACGCCATCGTTGAGCGCCTCCAGGTAGCCTCGAATGTTGGTCAAGGGCGTGCGCAGCTCATGGGCCACGTCAATCATCAGCGAACGGCGCAGACTTTCAAGCTTCTTTAAGTTTTCCGCCATATTGTTGAACGCCTGTGCGAGCCTGCCGACCTCGTCTTTACTCCCTATCGGCACACGGGCGGAAAAGTTTCCCCCCGCGATCTCCTGAGTGATCTCGGTCATTCGGGTCAAGGGCGTCAACACACGGCGTATCATGAAGAAGCTGAGTACCACAGCCAGAGTCAGGGCCGCCAGACAAGCCCAAATCAAGTAGCGATGTACGGCGTTTACAAACATCTCGTGGGCGGGTTCAGGGGAGATGTGATATTTTTCCATCAAGGTGACGAAATATCCGGCCGCAAGGGTGTCGATTACCAACCACATGACCGCCATGGTAAAGGCGATCACCACAAGATGAACGGCTAGCAATTTGAATATCAAACGTTGATTCACTGGGAAACCCCTGGTGAGGCCGGTTTTCTTTCGACAAACCGGTAACCGATACCCCGAACTGTGAGAATATATTGAGGATCAGAAGGATTGGATTCGATTTTCTTGCGCAGTTTGCCAATATGCACGTCCACAACACGATCAATGACCATTGCTTCTCCCCGTGGGTAAAGGCGATCGAGCAACTCGTCACGGGTAAAGGCCTTTCCAGGTGCTCTCATGAGCGCTTCCAGCAACGTATACTCATGATGTGTCAAATCAACCGCGTGGCCGCGAACGTAGAGCCTCCGTTTTTCAAGGTCTAAAAGAACATCTCCTTGGTGCTGCACTTTGCCGGGGGGATCTTCATGAGGCCGCGCGCGCCGGAGAACGGCGATCACCCGAGCCACCAATTCCCGGGGGCTGAAGGGTTTGACCACGTAATCGTCCGCGCCCAAGGTAAGGCCAGCGACGCGGTCGATCTCTTCATCTCTGGCCGTCAGCATGATAACCGGCACATCCGACATCTGGCGCAACCGGCGACAAACCTCCCAGCCATCTACTTTAGGAAGCATCAAATCGAGAACCACCAGATCCGGGCGGTAACGCTCTGCCAGGGCCAGGCCTTGCTCACCGTCGTTGGCCGTCAGTGCCTGAAACCCTTCCCGTCGAAGATAAAGCGCTACGAGATCAGCGGTGTTGGTATCGTCCTCGATGATTAGAACGTTTTTTTCCCTTATTAGGTTCATAGCCTAAGCGTGATTAAAAAGAATGATCCTGTGTTTTTTAAATATCACTATGCCGACTGACAGATACGGCATCGGATGTGAAGATAAGATATGGCTACCGCAAATTTTCAGCGAATTGTTATGTCCGAGGTCATAGTTGTCAGTGCTTTCGGAAGAACCTACCACATCCATAATTATAAGGCGGTCAATTTATATTAGGTTACCAGATGCCATCCAGATTTATTAATCGAAACATAATCGTTTTTTTTACTCTGCTCTTCAACCGCCACAAGCTGTCATAATATGCATAGCCATGCTAGGCCGCATACCGGAGCACTGCGAAGTAATGGCAGGCGGTCCCGGTTATTACAAACAAATGCCAGATGAAATGTCCGTAACGTAGGCGCGAATCAACTGCGAAGAAAACCACACCTGCGGTGTAAGCTACACCTCCGGCAACGATCCAAAAAATACCCGGTATTGGTACACTCTCGTATAAGGGTTTGATGGCGATAAGTATGAGCCACCCCATGAATAAATACAGGCTGGTAGAGACGATGGGATGGGACAACCAGTTAAAAGCCTTCAGCGTAATCCCGGTTATGGCAAGGACCCAGACGAGCACAAAAAGCGTCCAGCCCCAAGTGCCTTTGAGCACACCGAGTGTGAAGGGCGAGTATGTTCCGGCAATGAGGAGATAGATCGTAGAGTGATCAAAGACACGCAACAGACGCTTGGTCTTTCCTTTCGGCAAAACGTGATAGAGAGTAGAGGAAAGATAAAGCATGACCACGGTCACGGCAAAGAGGCTCGTGCCGACAATAAATCCGGCGTCTCCGAAACGCGCGGCATCCAGAATTAAAAATGGCGCTACCACAATCGCCGCGATTAACCCTATACCGTGGCTGACGCTGTTCGCGATTTCCTCCGCGCGCGTTTGCTCACGCCTATGTACTGCAAGAGATACGCTCAAGATATTCCGCCCTAAGGTTTAGCTAACCTTAACGCCACGGTATGCGTGACGAGTTTCAACAATCCATAGATCGATACCAAAATATCGAGACTGAAGTTTTATTGCCTACACTGACAGATTGTTAATTCTTCCATGCTCCACTGATGTTTTATTGCTGACAGCAATGATGCTTCCTTGCAGGTGAACGCCATTAAACCGCTTTAAGGCACACCGAACACCATCTTCATTTTCCATTACAACCAGCGCAATTCCCCTGCTCTGCTCGGAATACCTGCCCCTGACGATTGCTACCCAGTTGACCTTTCCCGCCATGGAAAAAAGGTGTTTCAATTCTGCTTCATTGGTTTCCTTTGATAAATTACTGATGTACAATTTTGTTTTCATGTATGATCCTTAAAGATGCCGTCACCCAATTTTGGCTAAACTTCTCAAGTGTATGTATGAATTGATGGGGAGAACCAAAATCCGATGAAGAAGTATAGAGGTCGAGGACCTCCAAAAGTTATAAAGGGAGCGCCGATTTGAGAGTGGAAATTTAAACCGTCTTTAGGTTGGTTCTAGAATTGGAATTTGGCCGGGTTTTATCATTAGAATTAACTGATCGGTCTTCTTGGTCCATTTGAAACCGCTATTCTGGAAAGCGCTGAAATGTAAGGATACGCTTGCTTCCGTTTTTAATATCAGCGCAAGTCGTTAATGAATCGCCCGACAGCTCATT
>Ga0316197_10000566_pt1 | contig 25670 bp, 21 predicted proteins | sample OudBiesiAoxic_MG_FD_204939 | JGI IMG/M metagenome (GOLD analysis project Ga0316197, IMG submission 204939) | Coastal sediment microbial communities from Oude Bieten Haven, Netherlands - site A oxic | ecosystem: Environmental > Aquatic > Marine > Coastal > Sediment | place: Netherlands... | reverse complement strand
TCCTTACATCGAAGACTTTGTAAGCGATATTAACCGGGCACGCGTGTTGCGCGTGCGGTCCGTCATGCGTGAAATGTCTGACAGGGCGGTGGCCGGTGAAGTGTCGGCCGATGACACGCTTGAGCATCTGATCGCCCTATCGGGCGGCGATACAACCCACACGTACCGCGTCATATCAGATGGTGTGCCAGTGGGCACCCTTGATATGAAAGATCTTGTCAGGGCGTTGGTACCGCGCGTTTCCGGATCAACCTGACGTCTCGTTACAGGCCGCAACAGCCGCACGCGCACCGATGTCCTGAAGAGCTTCATAGGCTTGGCTAACCGCATCGACAAAACGTTGATCGGTCACCAGCGCGGGGGAAAACACGTCCCACACATCCAGCAAAGCCGCAACTTTCTGTTGGGCCGTTTTGCCTGCATCTGATGCGGCTTTCAGCCTGTCTGCCAATGGGTCACGCACGTCGATCACCGCACCTTGCTCGTCCTTTCCGCCCACGTAACGCATCCAAGCGGCTACAGTCAGACACAGCCCTGCCGCGACCTGCCCCTGAGCGAGCCGGTCTGCAATAGTGCCTAAAATGCGTTGCGGCAGCTTTTGCGAGCCATCCATGGCAATCTGCCATGTTAGGTGGCGGATGGCGGGGTTTTGGTACCGCTCAAACAGGGAAGCCGTATAGCACGCCAGATCTTCGCCTTCAGGCTGCGGAACAGTGGGCAGGATTTCTTGCAGCCACAGCGTTTGGCAAAACTGTGCAAAGACAGGGTCCGCAACCGTTTCTGAAATCGTCTCGTGTCCCGCCAGATATCCCAAATAGGCCAGCGCAGAATGGGTGCCGTTCAGACAACGCAGCTTCATCAATTCATGCGCTTCAACGGATTCTACGAACTGTGCGCCAACGCGATCCCAGTCAGGTCTGCCCTCCACAAAATCATCTTCGATCACCCACTGGCGGAACGGTTCATGCAGCACGCAGGCGGGGTCATCATACCCTGTCAGTTTTGCTGTCCGCACAATGTCATCAGATGTCGTGGCAGGGGTGATGCGGTCCACCATCGTTGCCGGAAATCGCCCCTCGGCTTCGATCCAACCGGCCAGATCAGGATCGATTGCCTTGGCAAAATCCACAACCACCCGCCGCGCCGTAGCACCATTATCCGGCAGATTATCGCAACTGAGCACCGTAAACGGACGAAGGCGTGCAGCACGCCGCCGTGCCAAAGCTGCCACGATAATTCCGACCGCTGTCACAGGCTGTTCAGGATGTGCAAGATCGGCTTGAATGTCGGACTTGTCAAAGTCGAGCGCGCCCGTCGCCGGATGGCGGCAGTAGCCTTTTTCGGTAATTGTAAGAGAGACAATTTTGATCTGCGGGTCAGCCATCACCTCGAGAACCGCCTGCGGATTTTCCCGCGCGACCATCACCTCGGAAATTGACCCGATAACCTGCGGTGTCTCGCCATCAGGCCCAAGCGTCACTGACGTAAAGACACCGCCCTGCGGCGCAAGCTCGCGCGCTGCGCGATCGCTTTGCAAGCTAACGGCGACAATCCCCCAGTCACCGCCCTGCGCACGCAGCAGGTCATCTGTATAGCTCGCGTTGAACGCTTTGAAAAAGGCACCGGGGCCAAGATGCACGATGCCTGCGCGATGGGCAGGCGTGCGTCGGGTCAGGCGGTGCAGTTCTGTCACAGCTTATAGGCCTCTTTGGCCAAGCGGTAGGACAGATCATGCGCCACCTCAAAGCTATCCGTTTCGGTCAGCCGGCCGGTCGCTACAAGTTCGGCCAGATAGCTGCAATCAACGCGGCGCGCCACGTCATGCCGCGCCGGAATTGAACAAAACGCGCGCGTGTCATCGTTAAAACCCACAGTATTGTAAAAACCGCACGTCTCAGTCGTAGCTTCCCTGAAGCGTTTGATGCCTTCGTAGCTGTCAAAGAACCACCAAGGTGGCCCCAGCTTGAGCGCGGGATATGCGCCGGCGAGCGGGGCCAGTTCGCGCCCGTAGCTTGTCTCGTCCAGCGTGAACACCACAATGCTAAGCGCAGGTTCCATACCAACCGCATCCAGCAGCGACTTCAGCGCAGCGACATAGTCCGTGCGTCCCGGGATATCAAAACCCTTGTCGCGCCCGAAACGTGCATAGACATCTGCGCTGTGATTACGGCGCGACCCGGCATGGATTTGCAGGACCAAGCCGTCGTCAAGGCTCATCCGCGCCATTTCGGTGAGCATCTGAGCACGGAAGACCTCGGCTTCTTGTGGCGTTGCATGACCTGTGCGGACGGTTTCAAAAAGGGTGCGCGCGTCGGCTGGCGCTAAATTGGACGTAGCTGCCGAAGGGTGCCCGTGGTCGGACGCCGTTGCGCCTTGTGCCTTGAAATATGCGCGGCGCGTGCGATGGGCTGCCAGATACCCTTCCCACGTGGTTGTGTCCTCAGCCGTCAATTCGCCTAGTGTGACGAGGTTTTCCGCAAAACCCTCAAAGTCTGGATCCACCACGGCATCAGGTCGGTAGGTTGTAATGACACGGCCCGACCAGCCGCTGTCAGAGATTTGCTTGTGCCACTCCAGATCGTCCAATGCCCCTTCGGTTGTTGCAAGCACTTCGACGTTAAACCGCTCAAACAATGCGCGGGGCAAAAATTCTGGCGTCGCCAGCTTGCTTTCGATGTGATCGTAATAGCTTTGGGCGGTATCTGAGTTCAGCGGTTCCGTAAGGCCGAAAACATGCTCGAACGAATGGTTAAGCCACAGTGCAGAAGGCGTCGCACGAAACAGATGGAAATTGGCCGCGAATCTTTGCCAGATCGCGCGGGGGTCAGTTTCAACCGAACCACCATCGATGCGCGGTATACCAAGATCGCTGGGCGCCACGCCCTGACTGATGAGCATCCGGAACACATAGTGGTCAGGCACGACAAAAAGTGCCGCGGGGTTCTCGAAACGCGCGTTTTCGGCAAACCAACGCGGATCACAGTGCCCGTGCGGACTTATGATTGGAAGATCGGCAACTGTCTCATAAAGCGCACGCGCAATCGCACGGGTCTTGGGCTCTGTTGGAAATAATCGATACGGATCGGTAAGGCTCATCCCACGCTCCTGATTTCATCATATCAAGCAGTGATAAGCCACTACGTCCCATTCCGAAAGAGAGGGCGCGCGCAGTAAGGCACGCCATTTTCAGCCAAGCATCAAATCAATTTTAACTTATGCACGTCACACCAGCGCCAGACGCCGCAAAGGAGAGTCATCGTGACACCGGACCAGATTAAAACCGTACAAGACAGCTTTGACCGTGTATTTCCAGTGAAAGCCGAACTTGCCGAAAGCTTTTACAAGTCACTATTCGACATGGCCCCGGACGTGCGCCCGATGTTTCCAGAAGACATGACATCGCAACGCCTCAAGCTGTCGGACACGTTGTCTTATACTGTGCGCAATCTGCACCGCCCCGAGGTGGTAGAAGAAACGATTGTCGGGCTGGCACGGCGCCACGTGAAATACGGCGCACTGCCGGCACATTTTGCCCCTGTTGGCATGGCGCTTATCTCTTCTTTAAAAGCACATCTTCCTGGCGGTATGTCAGACAAAGAAGCGGACGCGTGGCTTTTGGCCTATACCTTCATCGCCGATATGATGATTGAAGAGATGCCGCCATTTGCGGAAAACAAAGCTGCCGAATAGTCACCTCAGCGTTAGTATTACTGAATTATGGCATCTGCCCATTCTTGCAAAAAACGCTGTGCCTTGAGCCGGTCAAGATACGTCAAAAGCGCAGGTTCCAGCTGAATGGTAGACTGCTCTGATGCGGGCTTGTCCAGATCGAGCATGGGCAATGCGGGCGCACTTGTCGGGGTAGTGTCGCGCAATGTCAGCAGATGTTCCATGAAATCGCGGGCAACAATGGGGTTCGGCCCCCGCGCTGACACCAGTGCCGTCCGCATCATAACGGTTTGAAAGTCGATGGGCAAAATGATCTCAATCTGATCCGACAGGTCCTCACGCGCCTGCGCATAGCTGCCCAGTACGTTGTAGGCCACAAGCAGACGGCCTGCTGCCACATCCTCGATCATGTCACCTGAACAGCAATAGAGACGGGCGTCCAAATTCCCCATCACCTCTGCCAACCGCCAGAATGTCTCGGACGTGCGGGCGTCCTGCGTGGCGAAAAGATACCCCAGTCCTGACTGACGCACATCATACGTTCCGACTTTGCCGCGAAACCGTTCAGGCGTTTCGCGTAAAGCACGGATTAACGCTTGGCGTGTCTGCGGCGCGCCGCTCTCGGCAAAGGCCGCGCGGTTCACAACAATCGCTGCGGGTTCTGAGGTGAACGCAAAAACACTGCGGCGCCATTCCGCCCAAGCCGGATAGTCAATTCCTTCCAAGACACGGGCGAAACCGTCATTTGCCAGCTTGAATTGCAAGTCCATAGCGCTTGAAATCGCAACATCGAATTTTTCTGGCGACTGGCGAAGGATGCGGTCAAGGTCAGCCGTGCCCGCAACGTAGTAGTCAACGGAAACACCTTCGCGACCCGCGACAAAGCTTTCTGCTACAGATGAAAAGAGGTCAATGTCGGTACTCGAAATGACCTTGAGAACTTGTGCCGCGTCCGGATCACCAAAAAGCGCTCGGGCTTCCCAGTTCTGCGCGGAAGCCAGCGCCGCCCAGAACGACAAGACTAAAGAGATAAGGTAACGCATGCGCCGCCCCCTGCTCTGTTAGAAAGATGCAACGATCCATTGTGTGCCTCAGCTACATCATGCGCAATCGTCAGCCCCAAGCCGGAACCGGTGATACCTTTGGCGTTCTTGCCGCGTGCAAAGCGATGCACAAGACCGGCCATTTGATCCGGCGGGAAACCGGGACCCGCATCGCAGATACTGACAAAGGCATGATCGGTGTGCGCCACGATAATTTTGATATCACTCTCGGCGGGGGAATATTTCAATGCATTGTCTATCAGGTTTCGAATAGCATTCTGAACCAGTATCGGGTCTGCGGAAACATCCACACGCCTTTGCGCATCGAGAACGAGAGCAATATCTTTCATTTCCGCGACGGGTTCCAATCTGTTGACCAAATCTGCCACCAATTCGCTTAAGTTGATTTCCTGACGATCAAGGTGATCGGCGCGGAACGTCGTCATTGCATGATCCAGCAACTGCCCCGCCGCGCGCGAGCTTTCGTCGATCGCGCGGATCATCGCGCGTAAAGCGATCCGGTTCTCTTCTTTGTCTACTCGGTGCAACGTCGTCTCGGCGTGGGAACGGACAGTTGCGAGCGGTGTGCGTACGCGGTGCGCCGCCTCTGCGATAAAATCTTCTGAACGGGTCAGCGATTGCTCCAGCCGCCCCATCAGGGAATTCAGCGACGCCACCAATGGCACCATCTCGGCGGGCACCGGTTTGGTCACGGGGCTTAGGTCTTGCGGGCCGCGGCGCGTGACGGATTGTGTGAGACGTTTCAGAGGGCCGATGGTTGAGGCCGTTGCCCAGAACGACAGCGCGGTCGCAAGAAGGAAAAAACCGGAACCAAACAGCGCCACATTACGCGAAATTTGTGCCAGCGTCACCGAAAGCGCATCTTGTGTTTGCGCCACCGTCACTGTGATACCGGTTTCACGATCAGTCGTAAAAAGCCTGCGCCCAGCAGTGGTCAGCCGCACCTCGGCTCCCTCGTAGGCGGCAGACCATGATGCCGCATCAGACCCAGCCGTGTCGCGTTGCGGAAGCCCATCATAGCCCGAAACCAATGCACCGTCCTGCAAGATCGCGTAAAAGACGCGGTCATCAGACGCCGTGTTTAGCATCGCCAAAGCCGCATATGGGAAATCAATCTCCAGCGTCCCGTCGCGGATCACTGCCGTATCAAGAATGGTGGTGACGGAGGCCTTGAGAATATTGTCCTGCCCCTGTTGCGCGATTTGCGTCGCATAAAGCCTTACACCGAAATACAAAACCAGCGCCAGAACCGCAGCGCCACCGATCAAAACGACCGTGAGCCGCCGCCGTAGCGACGCAGAAGACCGCACCACGTCATTCATGTTCTAGACTATAACCAAGCCCGCGCGCCGTTCTGATGCGCAGCGATGACCGTTCAAGATGTTTGCGCAGCCGCCCGACATAGACTTCAATCGCATTGTCGGACACATCATCGTCATAGGAAAACAACCGATCCACGAGTTTTTGCTTGGAAAAAAGCTGACCGGGCGCATTGATAAAAAGCTCTAGCAATCGCAGTTCACGGTTGCGCAACCGAACGCTATCGCCGGCGATTGTCAAAACGCCCGCTACCGGGTCAAATGCCACATCACCAAGGCGCGTAACGGTTTGGGCCGCACCGCTGCGCCGCCTTAGAACCGCACGGCACCTTGCCTCGAGCTCTGCGTGGTCAAAGGGTTTGGTCACATAGTCGTCCGCACCCAGATCAAGCATGCTGATTCTGTCGGACACTTGGGAACGCGCCGTCAGGATAATGATCGGCGTGTCGTTTTGCGCCGCACGATGCTTTTTCAGAAAGTCGCGACCATCTCCGTCGGGCAGCATAATATCCAGCAGGATAAGATCATATTCGCCCGCCTCGGAAAAGGCGATCGCATCTTCAATTTTATCTGCATGGTCAATAACATGCCCGTCGAACCTCAGGCGCTGCAACAGTGCCTCGGCCAATTCGATGTTGTCTTCTACCAAAAGAAATTTCATGCTGCTGCTTCACATAGGTTGATCCATGACAGGTACATGTCAGGTTGCCGTGTTTGTATAAGAGCAACTGAGACGCAACAGGATCAGTTGTCAAATGGGAGGAAACAATGACCACATTGAAACTGGGCCGCAGGGCCCTGATGGGCGCGGCTATGGCCGCAATGACTTTTGGCGCACCCGCGATGGCCGGTGGACACCAAGTCGTCGAGAGCATCCACTTTTTGATCCCCGGCGGCGCCGGTGGCGGCTGGGATGGCACGGCACGCGGCACGGGTGAAGCACTGACAGGCGCGGGTCTGGTCGGAACAACATCCTACGAAAACATGTCGGGCGGCGGCGGCGGCAAAGCCATCGGCTACCTGATCGAGAATGCCGAAAGCAACTACGGCACGTTGATGGTAAACTCCACGCCAATCGTGATCCGGTCGCTTACTGGTGTATTTCCGCATAACTTCCGCGATCTGACTTTGGTCGCAGGTACCATCGGGGACTACGCGGCGATTGTTGTGGGCAAAGACAGCCCGATCAACAACATGGCCGATTTGCTGGCCGCCTATGACGCGGATCCTTCAAACACAGCCGTTGGCGGTGGCTCGGTACCCGGTGGTATGGACCACTTGGTTGCAGCAATGGTGATGGAAGCGGCAGGCAAAGATGCGCTTGGCGTCAAGTATATCCCCTATGACGCGGGCGGCAAAGCCATGGCAGCACTCCTGTCAGGAGAGATCGCGGCACTGTCCACAGGCTTTTCCGAAGCGGTCGATCTGGCGGCAGCAGGCGAAGTTAAAATCATCGGCGTGACAGCCGGCGAACGTGTGGCCGCCGCACCGGATGCGATGACCATGAAAGAACAGGGCATCGACACAACATTCGTGAACTGGCGTGGTTTCTTCGGCGCGCCCGGTCTGCCTGCAGAACAGACTGCAGCTTACCAAAAAGCGATTGCTGCCATGTACGACACGCCCGAATGGGAAGACGTGCGCGCCCGCAACGGCTGGGTGAATATCCACAATGAGGGCGATGCCTTCAAAGCTTTCCTTGAAGAACAAGAGAAGGTTATCGGCGACCTTATGAAAAAGCTCGGCTTTCTCTAAGACGTAAGCAAACGGGCATCTGCGGAAACGCGGGTGCCCAACATCATTTTCGACTTTCGGGGGAGGGTCTTATGGCATTGGATCGCTGGATCGGACTGGTTTTGCTAGGCGTGTGCCTTGTGTACGGCTACGCCGCCTGGTTTACGATGGACGACATGCTCGCACCTTTCATGCAGCGCAATCCCATATGGCCCTCAACCTTCCCCAAAGTGCTTTCGCTGCTTGGTATCGCGGCATCGCTCGTGATCGTGCTGGGCCTTGAAAAGGGTGAAGCGAAAATCGGCGACATCGATTACCGCAAACTTTGGGAATACAACCTCGGACAGGCGTTGCTGTTGCTAGGGCTTATGGTGCTTTACGCGCTGCTGCTCCGCCCTGCAGGTTTTATACTCTCCACCTCAGGCTTTCTGATCTTGGGATCGGTTATCCTTGGCGAACGGCGCTTCATCCTGACAGTTATAATCGCAGCCATCGCGACAGGCGTGGTCTGGTATCTGGTTCAAGTGGTGTTGGGGATTTTCCTGCGCCCGCTTCCAGTATTCATGGGGATCTGAGAACATGCTTGAAGGTCTTTTGATTGGTCTGCAAACGGCCCTTTCCATCCAAAACCTGCTGATGGTGATCGGCGGGTGCCTCATCGGGACATTCATCGGGATGCTACCCGGACTGGGGCCGATGTCGATCATTGCAATCATGATCCCTGTTGCGATTTCGATGGGTGATCCCTCGGCAGCACTGATCTTGCTCGCCGGCGTGTACTATGGTGCGATTTTTGGCGGCTCTACGTCGTCCATCCTGTTGAACGCGCCGGGGGTGGCCGGCACCGTCGCCAGCAGCTTTGACGGTTTTCCGATGGCGCGACAAGGCAAGGCGGGCAAAGCCCTGACGATCGCCGCTATTGCAAGCTTTGCAGGCGGCACAATCGGCGCGGTCTTGTTGATGGTCTTTGCCCCCATGCTGTCCTCTGTGGCGCTCTTGTTCCACTCGGCAGAATACTTTGCGCTGATGGTCGTGGGCCTGTCGGCGATTGCTGCCTTTGCCGGCACCGGACAAGTGGCCAAAGCCTTGTTGATGACAATCCTCGGGCTGATTATGGCAACGGTTGGCGAAGGTGCGCTGTTTAACATGCCTCGCTTTACGATGGGCCTGATGGACCTGCAGTCAGGCTTTGGGTTTATCACACTGGCCATGGCGATGTTTGCGCTGCCCGAAGCGCTGTTTTTGGTGCTCAAGCCGCGCGACACCCAGGAAAGCGATGGCGACATAAAGGATCTGCGCATCACCCGCGCCGAAGCCAAAGCGATTGCCCCTGTCATCGGGCGGCAATCCATTCAGGGCTTTTTCATTGGTGTACTTCCCGGTGCGGGGGCCACAATTGCATCATTCCTCGGCTACGCGGTCGAGCGGAACATCGCATCCAAAGAAGAGCAGGCCGAATTCGGTAAAGGCTCGATCAAGGGGCTTGCCGCCCCCGAGACGGCAAATAACGCAGCCTGTACAGGGTCTTTTGTGCCGTTGTTGACGCTAGGTATTCCGGGTTCCGGGACCACAGCCATTTTGCTTGGCGCTCTGATTGCGCTTAATGTCACGCCCGGACCACGCCTGATGATTGACGAGCCACAGATCTTCTGGGCAGTCATCATGTCGATGTTCATTGGCAATCTGGTTTTGCTGGTCCTCAATCTCCCGCTCATTCCATATATCGCCAAAGTCCTGAGCATTCCGCGGAATTTTCTGATCCCGTTCATTCTGTTTTTCACGCTGATGGGCGCCTATATCGGCCAGAACAACGCGACCGAACTGTTATTGCTGGTTGGTTTCGGGATATTTGCCACGATATTGCGCTTTGCGGATTACCCGCTGGCGCCGCTTCTGATCGGCTTTATCCTTGGCGGCATGCTCGAGAACAACTTTGCACGCTCTATGCAGCTTTATGATGGCGTCTCGTTCATCTGGGAGCGGCCAATGACCCTTGGACTTCTCGTGATTGCAGCGATCCTTATCATACTACCCAGCTACCGTTCGCGTCGTGCGCGCATTCGCGCGTCAGGCATTGCCGACGGCGACTGAGACCGCGTAACCTCTAGGTCAGAATGTGGAAAGCCGCGCGGATCGCTCTGTCCTGCTCGGCGCTCAGATAGCTGGGATGGTGCTTTGCCAGAACTGATTTGGCCTGCGCTTTGGCGCGGGTCCATGCGTCTCCGGCACCTGCAGCTTGCCACACGCTTGGCTGTTCGCGATCAGCTAGACTGGGGTAGACATAGTCGCGTTCCATCGCCTCATATGTTTGTTGGGCGCCCAGAAAATGACCTGCGCCCAGAACAGCATCCGAGATCGCATCAAAATCAAGATTTTCGTCGCTCACCTCGATGCCACGTAGCGCGCGATACGTCATGGCATGCATCTCGTTGTCCAGAATAAACGCCTCAAAGCTTACCCCAAGCAGTGCTGCCGTCATGCCAGAGCTTTCATAGATCAGATTGCCCCCCGCCAATGCGGCGGCAAGGCTCGTCATTCCCTTTTCAACGCCATATTGCGCATCGATAGCTTTGGCATCGGTCATGGAACTGGCAACGCCGGATGGCAGGTTCAACCAGTTGGACAGCTGGGCCGAGGCTGCATTCAATAGCGCGGTCTCTCCGCCCCCACCCGCAAACGCCCCGCTCCGTAAATCAATCACAAATGGCCAGTTTGAAAACACCATGGGAAACCCCGGAGAGATGACGTTGACCATCACAAGGCTGGCGAGTGTTTCGGCAAGCGATTGCGCCAGAAAGCCCGCCAGTGTTGCCGGCGCGGTTGCCCCTGCCTGAGCGGCGGTGATGCACGACATGGGAATGTTATGTTCGATGCACTTGTATACGACGTCGACTGCATCCTCACCGTAGCGCATGGGCGAGATGACGGGGCTGATATGTGCTTTGGCAAACGGTCGCTTGGCGAACGCGCCTTCGCCGCCGGCGACGATATCAAACAATGCGACAATCGGGTCCACATGCTCTGCCACAGTGAAGGCGGTCGCCACCGGTTTGGTGGTGTTTTTCATTAGCGCGTAGGCCGTATTCACATCAAGGTCGCGGATATCCGGCACGTCGGTGGCGATGCAGCAGCGGGTAAACCATGATACGTTGTCCAACGTATCCTGCAATCGGGTGAAATCATGCAGGTCTTTCAACGTGGAAGGACGGTAAACCCCGCTGTCCAGATCCAATGTGTTGACCGCAGCACCGCCGGTTCCAAAATAAACGCGGTCCCCGCCGACATCGATTGATCGGGCCGGATCACGCCCGTGCAGCGTAAAACGTTTGGCAGCACTTGCGATGCAGTCTTCGACCAACGCCTTGGAAAACGTGATGCGCCCGTTCTCCAAGGACCGCGCCCCCGCACCCAGCAGATCATTTGCAAGGCGCTCGGGGACGGTGCCCATACCCAGTTCAGACAACAACTGCAGCGCCATATCATAAATCGAGGTCAAATCCGTGGTGCTGAGAGGTCGGTAAAAGCCCCCCTGTGCGCCGGGTGGTGCCGGATTGAAAAGCGGGGGCCGCGCACGTTGTGCCAGACGGGATTTACGCCCCGACCTGCGACGGCTTGATACATTCTGCGTGGACATCCTCACTCTCCCTCTGTCCCAAGCATGCGTGCTTAAGCAGGCATCGTGCAAATGGTTTTGCGACATACCTTTTGATTAGTTTTGTGCAATTCGTCGCAATTGGACTGGCGGCTGGCTTTTGTCTGAGGTTTAATCTGCCAACACACCCAGAAACCAGAGCACCCATCATGAAATCTCGGACCAAAGTAGTCGTCATCGGTGGCGGAATAGCAGGGTGTTCGACACTGTATCATCTGACGCAAGAGGGTTGGACCGATGTCGTTTTGATCGAACGAAACGAACTCACCTCTGGCACGACATGGCATTCGGCGGCACAGGTGACAAACTTCGGGATGACCCAGACGATGGTTGGGCTGAAAAGCCATTCCATCGCGCTGTATCAGGAGCTTGCGAACGACCCCGAGTACCCGATCAATTACCATCATGGTGACGGGGGCATACGTCTGGCCAATACCGAAGCCCAGATGGAAGGCTACCGCCATTTCCGTTCCATGGCCAAGGGTATGGACGTCGACTTTGAAGTAATTGATGCCGAGGAATGCGCACGGCGCCACCCGCTGATTTCCACCGAAAACCTGCTGGGCGGTCTGTGGGACGCGTCGGACGGCGACATTGACCCTGCGCAATTGTGTCAGGCGCTGGCACGGCGCGCACGCAAAGCAGGCGCTGAAGTTTACCGCGAAACACCTGTGACGGGCCTGACCCAACGCGCTGATGATACATGGACGGTCCACACTGAAAAGGGTGATGTCGACTGCGATGTGGTTGTGAACGCCGCAGGGTACCGCGTGAACGAGGTCGGCGCGATGATGGGCGTGCAGCATCCCGTCACCTCGATGGAGCATCAGTATTTTCTGACCGAAGATATTCCCGCCATCCGAGACGCGGGCCACCGGATGCCGCTCTTGCGCTGTCCCATCAGCGACTACTATTGCCGTCAGGAAAAAAACGGCCTCTTGCTGGGGTTCTATGAACAAGACTGCAAGACATGGGGGATGGACGGGATCGACCCCAATTTTGTCAATGCGCTCTGCCCTGACGATCTGGACCGGGTGACAGATGTGCTGGAAGGCGCCTTTGAACGGATGCCCGCGTTAATGGAGGCAGGCATCCATACCATTGTGAACGGCCCGATTACCTATACGATTGACGGCGCGCCCTTGGTTGGGCCTATCCCCGGTAAGCGGAATGCGTTCTGTATTATCGGCCTGCGTGCAGGTTTGGGCGAAGGTGGCGGGCATGGCTGGTTGCTGGCACAGCAAATTGTCCATGGCGAGGCGAGCTATGATACTTGGGTGATCGACCCGCGCCGCTTTGGACCGCATACCAACGTGGAGTTAACCGCACTCAAAGCGATCGAAGACTACCAGAACGAATTCCGTTTTCACTTCCCCAATGAACACCGCCCTGCAGGCCGAATGGCCCGCACCACCCCGCTGACCCCCGCGCTTGCGGCAGAAGGGGCGGAATTTACAGTGGTGAATGGTTGGGAACGTGCAGAATACTTTAAACCCACACCAGACTTTGCTGTGACATACGGGTTTGGATTTGATGAAACCTTCGATCTGGTGGCTCAAGAGGTCGACGCCGTGCAAAACGCGGTTGGTTTGTGCGAGGTGAACGGCTTTAACCGGTTCGAGATTACGGGCGCCGACGCGCAGCCCTTTTTGGATCGCATGATCTGTGGCGCACTGCCGCGCAAAGAAGGGCGCGTTGGGTTGGCCTACCTGCTGAACCATCAGGGTATGTTGAAAAGCGAAGCCACGATCGCGAACCTGCCCGCCTCGGACCGCGGGCCCCAGCGTATCTGGTATGGATCCGCAGCGGCATCCGAACTGCATGACATGGACTGGCTGACCGCGCACATCGACCCGAATGAAGACGTGCAAATACGCTCTCTCACTGATGCGCAGACCATTCTCGTACTGGCTGGCCCTAAAGCACGCAGCGTACTCGAAGCGGTCAGCCGCGCCGACTGGAGCGATGCGGCCTTTCCATGGCTGTCGGTCCGAGAATGCTTTGTCGGCATTGCACCGGCCACCGTCATGGCGGTCAGCTTTTCGGGCGAGCCTGCATACGAGATACATGTCCCGAACGCATCACTTTTCGCGGCCTATAGCGCCCTGCGTGCCGCAGGGACGGCGCACGGGCTGAAACTCTTTGGTGCGCATGCCGTGGACTCGATGCGGATGGAAAAGGGTTTCCTGCATTGGAAAGCCGATATCCTGACCGAGTTTGACCCCTTTGAGACCGGGCTGGACCGGTTTGTCCGCCTGCAAAAGCCAGATTTTGTTGGCAAACCCGCGCTATTGGCTCGCGCCGACGCAGGCCCCCGCAAACGCATTGTCACTCTCAGCTTGGACAGTCGTGATGCACCCGCACACGGCGGCGCATCGGTGATGAAAGACGGTGCTGTGGTTGGCACTGTCACGTCCGGCGCATGGGGTCACAGAACCGGCAAAAACATCGCCTATGCCTTTATGGAACCTGATTTCTCGCAAGAAGGACAGGCTTTGACAGTCGACGTTCTCGGTGCAGACATCACAGCCACTATCGTGCCCCAAGCACTTTACGATCCGCAAATGCTGCTGCTTCGGCGCTAGCTGCGCAGGTAAATACCTGTGCTCTGTGCATGGCTTTTGCGTTTGAAGGCGCAGAATTCATCGCAAGCGTCAGGTATGGCCCGCCGCCGCATGTCAACGCCGCCGGCTGTACATCACCGCAAAACGAACCCTTCGTTTACGCATTGACCACATCAAAGCGGAGTGCCTTAAGTGGCGCAAACAGGCAATCGGAGTATTCAATGACAGACCAAAACCAGCGCCACGCCGAAAAGATGCGCAAAATCAAAGCCGCGCGCGATGAAATGATGAAGACCAAGACGGATAAAAAGGGTCTTATCATGGTGCACACCGGTGATGGGAAAGGAAAGTCATCCTCTGGTTTCGGCATGGTGATGCGTTGCATTGCGCATAAGATGCCCTGCGCGGTTGTTCAGTTTATCAAGGGCAACTGGATTACAGGTGAAAAGATGATCCTGCGTGACCGTTTTGCGGATGAATGCAGGTTTTTCGTATCCGGAGAGGGCTTTACCTGGGACACGCAAGACCGCGAACGTGATATCGCCGCAGCCGAGAACGGCTGGCGCATCGCCAAAGAGCAAATTCTCGATCCCGAGATACAGTTTGTGCTGCTTGACGAGATCAACATCGCACTGCGCTACGACTACCTTGATATCGACGAGGTAGTTGATTTTCTGCTGACCCAGAAACCGGATATGACGCATGTTTGCCTGACAGGCCGTGACGCAAAGCCCGAACTGATCGAAGCCGCCGATCTGGTCACAGAAATGAAATTGCACAAACACCCCTTCGAGGTGGGCGTAGTCGCCCAGCGCGGCGTGGAGTTTTAGGAGCCGCGCCATGGGTCGTGCAATCATGATGCAGGGCACGGGTTCTGATGTCGGCAAATCGCTTATGGTCGCGGGCCTGTGTCGTGCGGCAAGGCGGCGCGGTCTGTCAGTGGCCCCGTTCAAACCACAGAATATGTCCAACAATGCTGCAGCGACCAAAGAAGGCGGAGAGATCGGCCGCGCACAGGCGCTTCAGGCGCAAGCGGCCGGGCTCGAAGCACATGTAGACATGAACCCTGTCTTGCTCAAACCACAGTCAGAGACTGGCGCGCAAATCATTGTGCACGGCAAACCTTTCAGCTTTTCAGAAGCACATGAATACGGTGTCCAGAAACAGCAGTTGCTCGGCTTCGTAATAGAAAGCTTTTCTCGGCTTAAATCACAGTATGACCTTGTGATTGTCGAAGGGGCGGGTAGCCCTGCGGAGGTTAATCTGCGCCAGCGCGATATTGCGAATATGGGGTTTGCGGTCGCGGCGGATGTGCCTGTGGTCTTGTGCGGGGACATTGATCGTGGCGGTGTGATAGCACAAATTGTTGGAACACAGGCAGTTCTGTCCAATGAGGACCGCGCGCGCATTTGCGGTTTCGTCATCAATAAATTTCGAGGCGACCCGATGCTTTTCTCTGACGGATACACCTTTACCCAAGGCCGCACAGGTTGGCCCGGCCTTGGCGTTGTCCCCTGGTTTGAAGATGCCTGGAAACTGCCCGCAGAAGATGCCCAGTCCATTTCCACACCACATAGGACGTCCGGCTTGCATGTGGTCTGCCTCCGCCTGCCCCGCGTCGCCAATTTCGATGATCTGGACCCTCTCGCGCAAGAAGACAGCATCCGTCTCACTATGCTACAAGCAGGCCATGCATTGCCCGGTGACACGGACGTGGTGATTATACCGGGCAGCAAATCTACGCGCAGCGATCTGGCATTTCTGCGTGCGCAAGGCTGGGATGAGGACATTGCCGCCCATGTGCGGCGCGGCGGACATGTATTGGGGCTTTGTGGCGGTTATCAAATGCTCGGGCGACAGATCAGTGACCCCGAGGGGGTTGAAGGCAATCCGGGAACAGACGCGGGTCTGGGACTGCTGGACGTAGAGACCGTCATGTACCGAGAAAAACAGGTCAGGCCAGTCCAAGCAAATCATGTTGGCAGCGGCTTGGCCGTAGACGGGTACGAAATCCATGTCGGTGACACAACAGGGCCTGACTGCGACCGCCCCTTTGCGCAGATCGACGACCGCAGCGATGGCGCGTGCCGGTATGATGGTCGTGTTGTTGGCTCTTACCTGCATGGTATGTTCTCGAACGATGCCTTCCGCGCGCACTGGCTTTCGCAGTTTGGCGTGGCGCAAACGCGCAACTACGCGGCAACGGTAGATGCAACACTGGACGCTTTGGCCGATCACTTGTCGCAACACATGGATCTTGATCGTTTCTTTGATCTGGCACAGTGACCCAGTCGCTTTGGTTTCGGAAAATTGATGCCGACTGGCCAATGGGCTATAGGCAGCTAGATCAGTAAAGCCGGCATCTGCCGAAGAACCCGCGAAAGCTCAGTGCTTCATTCCCGACGACCCGACAATATGAAAGACCAATACATGCAATTGCGCGCACACCATCACTACCCTTCCCGCCGTTCGGCTGTGGCTGCCGACAATATGGTCGCCACCTCGCATCCACTCGCAGCCCAAGCAGGGGTTTCAATGCTGTCACGTGGCGGAAATGCTGTCGACGCCGCACTTGCGACGGCGATTGCGCTGACGGTTGTTGAACCTTCTGGCAACGGGCTTGGGTCTGACGCTTTTGCAATTTTATGGGACGGTCAGAAGTTACACGGGCTTAACGCGTCAGGTCGCGCGCCCGCAGGCTGGACGCCCGAGCGTTTCGCAGGCCATGACCGCATGCCCACCCATGGTTGGGAAAGCGTCACAGTTCCGGGCGCTGTATCTGCATGGGTCAGCCTTTCCGAGCGGTTTGGCAAACTGCCTTTCGTAACCTTGTTCGAGCCCGCCATCAGGTACGCGGAACACGGCTTTCCCGTGTCGCCGGTAATCGCCACACTATGGAAGATTGCCGGTGAGAAACTGGGCGACAAACCCGGCTTTGCCGAGACCTTCCTGCCGGACGGTCGCGCGCCAAAAGCAGGCGAGTATTTCGCCAGCCCCGGTCACGCAAGAACGTTGAAACTGATTGCTGAAACCAAGGGCAAAGCCTTTTACGAAGGCGAGATCGCGGAAGAAATAGCGGCCTTTGCCGCAGAACATGACGCTGCGTTGACCGTGGCGGACATGGCCGCCCACACCGCCGATTGGTGCGGTACGATCTCTAGGTCATTTGACGATGTAACCCTGCACGAAATCCCGCCAAACGGTCAGGGTATCGCCGCATTAATGGGCCTTGGCATCCTGTCGCAGACAAAAATCCGGGACATGGATGCAGACGACCCCTACGCGCTGCATCTGCAGATCGAAGCCATGAAGCTCGCCCTGCGCGACGCAGAGCACTACGTGGCCGATGAGGCTTACATGACATCCGTGGGCTCGGATGACCTGTTGGATGATGGCTATCTTGCATCGCGCGCGGGTGAAATTGACGCATCACGCGCGACCAACTTCGGTGCTGGTGCGCCGAAACGCGGTGGCACCGTCTACCTTACGGCCGCGGATGCATCTGGCATGATGGTGTCCTTCATTCAGTCCAACTACATGGGATTTGGGTCAGGCGTTGTTGTGCCCGGCACCGGCGTTTCTTTGCAGAACCGCGGTGCGGGGTTCTCGCTCGATCCACTAAACCAGAACTGTGTGGCCCCGAACAAACGCCCCTTCCACACGATCATTCCCGCCTTTCTGATGGGACCAAGCGAGCCCCTGATGAGCTTTGGCGTCATGGGCGGGCCAATGCAGGCGCAAGGACACGTCCAAATGACACTGCGCACACAGCTATGGGGACAGGATCCGCAGATGGCAGTGGATGCACCGCGCTGGCGTGTGACCCAAGGCCTGGGTGTCGCTCTGGAGGATACAATGCCCGAGGCGACCATCGCCAAGTTACGCGACATGGGGCATGACATCACACTGGAAACGCCTGACAACGCGTTTGGTTTCGGGGGCGCGCAGCTGATCCACCGGTTGGGTGCGCGCGGTTATGTGGCAGGATCTGATCCGCGCAAAGACGGCGCGGCGATGGGCTTTTAGGTAAACTTGCGAAAGAGCTTGGTCTGATCGAACATCTCTTCAAGCTCTTCCATACGCTCTTTCGCGCCATTCCAGTCCAGCCCCTGCACCGCCGAGATCATCGTTTCGACCAACAGCAAGGTTGTCGCTGCAGAATCCCACGCAGATGGCACTACAATCCTGCTGCTAAAAGTAATGTCGGCCAGATGATGCACAGGTGACCGCCATTGATCTGTGAAGAGCACAATTTTCGCCCCGCGCGCGTGCGCCATCTCGGCCAGCTTTAATGTATTATTTTCATAACGGCGCACGTCAAAGATCACAAAGACGTCCCCCTCGCGTGCATTCAGCAAGTAATGCGGCCAAGTGTTGGACGTGGATTGCACATGTGTCAGGTTCGAGCGAATGACCTGCATATACAAAAACAGATACTCTGCCAGCGTATGCGTCACGCGCCCCCCGACAATGTAGAGATGCCGGTCAGGGTCAGCGACCAGCTGACAGGCTTGGTCAAAGGACGCGGGGTCAATGTGCCCCAGTGTGTGGCGGATATTGTCGATCACCGCATCTGTGAACCGGTTCAGGATGTGACCTGAAGGGGCGGCCTCTGCCCATGTCTCGTGTTTGGCGATCGGCCCTTTGGCTTTGGCGCGCAATTCCTCACGCAACTCTGCCTGGAAATCGGGATACCCTTTATAGCCAAGCTTTTGCACCATCCGTGCGACAGTGGGCACGGACACATGCGCGTCTTTCGCCAAAGCAGCCAAAGGGCCCAGTCCCGACGCCGGATAGTTCTCGAGGATCGACAGCGCCAGTTGCCGCTCGGCGCGGGTCAGATCGTCCAGCTTACTCTGGATGCGGTCAGAAATGGTTTGCGCGTCGTCTTGCATGCCTCTCCCACAAAATGTGCAGAAAATTACCAGCGCCTGCCTTGCTGTGAATTAGTTTTCACAATTTTGTTGACAGAACTCCGAGAAGGCAAGCACTTTATGTCTGAGGGGTGTTGATGAATCATTCGCAAGTGTCAAAGAGCGATGCCGTGGTAGAGGTGCTGAACGCCGAAGGCTCGGCACCCGTCGTGCTGGTGTGCGAACATGCAAGCAACCATATTCCAGATCGCTTTGAACACCTCGGCCTCACGGTTGCGGCCCGGACAAGCCACGCAGCTTGGGATCCCGGTGCACTCGCCGTTGCTGAAAACATGTCTCAGCAACTTGCCGCACCTCTTGTGGCATCTCGCGTTTCGCGACTGGTTTATGACTGTAACCGCCCACCTGACGCCGCTGACGCGATGCCCGCGCGCAGCGAAGTGATCGACGTGCCGCGCAATGCAGGTCTGACCGATGCACAGCGTGCCGAACGCATCAAAGCATTCTACGCGCCTTTCAAAGCGGCGGTCACGCGCACACTCGATGCAAAAACGGACCCTACACTTGTAACGGTACATAGCTTCACGCCGGTCTATCACGGCGTGCCCCGGTCGGTCGAAATCGGCCTTTTGCACGACACAGATACACGGCTGACCGATGCGATGCTCTCTTGCGCCGCAGCGCATACAGCTTGCGTCGTGGAACGCAATGCACCCTACGGACCGCAAGACGGGGTGACGCATACATTGAAAGAACATGCCCTGCCCTACAAACGACCGAACGTGATGATCGAAATTCGCAACGATCTGATCGCAACGGCAACGGCGCAAAATGAAATGGCGAAGATGCTGTCAGCCTGGCTAACCGATGCCATGGCCAAAACGGATACCGTTCAATGCAAGGGGTGATGCACGCCTACATTCGCGGTGTGGACGCCATTAATTACCGCCTTGGGCGCGTCGTTATGTACGGCATCTTTGTTCTGATGGGCATCCTATTGTGGTCGTCCGTCAGCAAGACGTTCTTTCTACCGTCGCTGTGGACACTTGAAATGGCACAGTTTGTGATGGTCGGGTACTACGTCTTGGGCGGGCCTTATTCGATCCAACTGAAAGCAAACGTCAGGATGGACTTGCTTTATGGTGACTGGTCGGTGCGCCGCAAAGCGTGGTTTGACCTGCTGACCGTGTGTTTCTTGATCTTCTATCTGTGTGTTCTGCTGTACGGCGCGATTATCTCAACGGCCTATTCGCTGGGGTACTGGAAAGATGCACCGATCTCGTATCTCTTCAACGTTGTGATTGGCGCAGAAGAAGTCGGCAGGCTCGAGCGATCCTCCTCTGCGTGGCGCCCCTATATGTGGCCCGTCAAAGCGATGATGATCGTGGGATTTTTCCTGATGCTGCTGCAATGCGTCTCGGAATTCTTCAAGGACGTGCTGCGTCTGAAGGGCGAGGCGATCTGATGCCCTATGAATTGATCGCCACGCTGATGTTTTCGACCATGATGCTGATGCTGCTGACGGGTCAGCGGGTCTTTGGAGCCATCGGATTTGTCGCCGTGATTGCCGCACTTTTGTTGTGGGGGGATCGCGGAGGCTACGACCTGGGATTTGCCGCTGCGATGAAGCTGATGAAATGGTATCCGCTGCTGACGCTGCCGATGTTCATCTTCATGGGCTACGTGCTGTCCGAGAGTAAGATCGCAGACGACCTTTACCGCATGTTCCATGTCTGGATGGGCGGCATCAGTGGTGGCTTGGCCATCGGCACCATTGGCTTGATGGTACTGATTTCAGCAATGAACGGCCTGTCGGTGGCGGGCATGGCCATCGGGGCCACGATCGCGCTGCCCGAACTTTTGAAACGCGGCTATGACAAACGGATGGTCACAGGCGTTATTCAGGCCGGATCAAGTCTGGGTATTCTGGTGCCCCCATCCGTCGTTTTGGTGCTTTACGCGATGATTGCGCGCCAACCGGTCGGGCAGTTGTGGCTGGCCGGTGTCATCCCCGGCCTTATGATGGCAGCAATGTTCGTCGCCTATATTGCGATCCGCTGCCGCCTGAACCCTGATCTTGGCCCCGCTCTCAGCGCCGAAGACCGCGACATGCCGCGTGCAGAGAAACTGGCGCTATTGCGCGCAGGACTGCTGCCGATCACGATCTTTGCCGTGATGATGGTGCCTTTTGTCAACGGCTGGACGTCACTGGTCGAAAGCTCTGCCATTGGCGCGCTGGCGGCTTTCTTCGCCGCTGTGCTCAAGGGCCGTATGACCCGCGCGGTATTCGAGAACTCGGTGCGAAATACACTGGGCATCACCTGCATGTTCATGTGGATCATCCTTGCCGCCCTCGCCTTTGGTGCGGTGTTCGACGGGTTGGGCGCAGTCAAAGCGATTGAGAGCCTATTCACCGAACGGTTAGACCTGAACCCGTGGATGATCCTGATCCTGATGCAACTCAGCTTTATCTTAATGGGCACCTTTCTTGACGATACCGCCATGCTGGTCATCGTGGCGCCCCTTTATGTGCCGCTGGTGGGTGCGCTCGGGTTCGATCTGATCTGGTATGGTATCCTCTATACGATCACGACTCAGATCGCCTATATGACGCCTCCGTTTGGCTATAACCTGTTTTTGATGCGCGCCATGGCCCCGCCCGAGATCGGGCTGCGCGACATCTACGCCTCTATCACGCCGTTTGTGCTGGTGATGATCTGCGCACTGGCGCTTGTGATGATATTTCCGGGTCTGGCGCTTTGGCTGCCGGAAACGGTTTACGGAAAATAACCAATAAGATCAGGAAAACCTGACGTAACCCAACAAGGAGAAAAGCGATGACGACAAGACGTAAGTTTATCCAAGGGGCCGCTGTTGCCGCTCCGGCTGCACTGGCAACACCGGCACTGGCCCAAGGTACGATCCAATGGCGCATGCAAACCTATGCGGGGGCCGCACTGGCCGAACATGTGATTGATCCTGCGATCGAGATGTTCAACAAGATCGCAGGTGACCGGATGCAGATTGAGCTGTTTTATGCAGACCAGCTTGTCCCCACGGGCGAGCTTTTCCAAGCCCTGCAACGCGGAACCATTGACGCGGTGCAATCAGACGACGACAGCATGGCCTCTCCGACAGAAGTCACGGTATTCGGCGGGTATTTCCCGTTCGGATCGCGCTACTCGCTTGATGTGCCGGTGCTCTTCAACCAGTACGGCCTGAACGAGATCTGGGACGAAGAGTATTCAGCCGTTGGTGTCAAACACATCAGCGCAGGCGCATGGGACCCCTGCCACTTTGCAACCAAAGACCCCATTCGCAGCTTGGCTGACCTTGAAGGCAAGCGGGTCTTTACCTTCCCCACCGCCGGTCGCTTTATGGCGCAGTTCGGCGTGGTCCCGGTAAACCTGCCATGGGAAGACATCGAAGTGGCAATGCAAACCGGCGAGCTTGACGGCATCGCATGGTCCGGCATTACAGAAGACTACACAGTCGGCTGGGCAGATGTGACGAACTACTTCCTGACCAACAACATATCGGGCGCATGGGCGGGGTCCTTCTTTGCCAACATGGACCGTTGGAACGAATTGCCGGAAGACCTGCAAACACTGTTCCGCGTGTGCTGTGAACAGTCGCACTACTACCGCCAGTGGTGGTACTGGGGTGGTGAAGCAAACCTGCGCGTCAACGGCACCAAGCTGCAACTGACGTCGATCCCCGATGAAGAATGGGCAACGGTCGAGGCTGCAGCCCGCGAATTCTGGGAAGAAATTGCTGCTGAATCGGACGTCAAACGCCGCGTCGTCGATATCTTCAAACAATACAACGCGGATATGGAAAAAGCGGGTCGCCCTTACCGCTACACCTGATAGCCTACCTTGGGGGCGGCCACCTGTCGCCCCCACATCCAGACAAGAAATGAGACGCACATGCCCGGCACACTTAGCTTTGAAGACTTAAAATCCGCGGTTTCAGACGGCACGATCGACACTGTTCTGGCCTGCTTTCCGGACATGCAAGGGCGCTTGATGGGTAAACGTTTTCACGCGGTGAACTTTGTGCAGACGTCCTACAAGGAAACCCACTGCTGCAACTACCTGCTGGCCACCGATCTGGAAATGGCAACACCGGACGGGTATGCCGCCACCAGTTGGGAAAAGGGCTACGGCGATTACGTCATGCAACCCGACCTTTCCACAATCCGCCCTGTGCCTTGGCTTGAGGGCACCGCAATGGTGCTTTGCGACATCCTCGACCATCACACCCATGAACCGGTTCCGCACTCACCGCGCGCCGTGCTCAAACGGCAGGTGGCCCGCCTTCGGGACCTCGGGTTTGACGCGATGATGGCCACCGAACTTGAGTTTTTCCTGTTCGAGAATTCTTTCGACGACATTCGTAAAAGCGGATATCGCGACCTGAAGCCCATTAGCGGCTACAACGAAGATTACCACATTTTTCAAACTACCAAGGAAGAAGGCGTGATGCGCCCGATACGCAATCACCTTTTTGCCGCGGGCCTGCCAGTCGAGAACTCCAAAGGCGAGGCAGAAACCGGTCAGGAAGAAATCAACATCCGGTACGCGGATGCGCTGGCCTGCGCGGACCACCACACGATTGCCAAGAATGGCATCAAAGAAATCGCCTGGGCGCAAGGACATGCGGCGACCTTCCTGCCTAAATGGCATCACGACAAAGTTGGCAGTTCCAGCCACGTCCACCAGTCCCTTTGGAAAGACGGGCAGCCGGCCTTTTACAAAGACGGCGCACATCTGGGCATGTCAGACTTGATGAAGAACTATATGGCAGGGCTTATTGCTTACGCGCCCGAGTACACCTTTTTTCTGGCCCCCTACGTCAACAGCTACAAACGCTTTGCCAAGGGTACATTCGCGCCTACGAAAACAGTCTGGTCCGTCGATAACCGCACGGCAGGGTTCCGGCTGTGCGGTGACGGGACCAAAGGTGTGCGGGTTGAGTGCCGCATCGGCGGGTCCGATCTGAACCCCTATCTGGCGCAAGCCGCGATGCTTGCGGCCGGGATCAAGGGCATCGAAGACAAGATGCAGCTTGCGCCCCCCACAAGCGGCGACGTCTACGAAGACGCCAAAGCGGCGGACATTCCCCAAACCCTGCGCGCCGCGACCGAGACCCTGCGCACATCGGCCTTGCTGCGCGAAGCGATGGGCGATGACGTGATAGACCACTACACCCGCTGTGCGGAATGGGAACAGGAAGAGTTCGACCGCGTTGTCACCGACTGGGAAGTCGCGCGCGGATTTGAAAGGGCATAGACACCATGATCACATGCATCTCCCCTATTGACGGGTCGGTCTATGCACAACGGCCCGCATTGTCTTATGCAGCAGCCCAAGCTGCTGTTGCAAAGGCGCGGACGGCACAAGCCGACTGGGCCGCGCGCCCTCTGGGCGAACGCATCGCCCTCGTGCAGGCCGGTGTGGCAAATGTCGGTGCAATGAATGATGACATCGTACCCGAGCTTGCACATCAGATGGGCCGCCCGATCCGTTATGGCGGTGAATTCGGCGGCTTTAACGAACGTGCAACTTACATGGCTGAAATCGCGCAGGACGCGCTTGCCGATATCGTAGTCGAGGACAGCGACGCGTTTCGCCGCGTGATAAAGCGCGTGGCACATGGTGTGGTTTTGGTCATCGCGCCGTGGAATTACCCCTATATGACCGCGATCAATACCGTGGCCCCTGCCCTGATTGCGGGCAATACTGTCATGCTGAAACATGCGTCACAAACACCTTTGGTCGGTGAACGCATGGCGCAGGCTTTTCACACGGCCGGCATACCCGAAGATGTGTTTCAGAACGTATTCCTCGACCATCAGACAACCTCTGATCTGATCGCCGCAAAATCCTTTGGGTTCGTGAACTTCACAGGCTCCGTCGGGGGTGGCCGCGCCATCGAACAGGCGGCGGCGGGGACCTTTACGGGCGTCGGGCTAGAGCTTGGCGGTAAGGATCCCGGTTATGTCTGTGACGATGCAGACGTCGATGCGGCAGCCGACACGCTGATTGATGGTGCAATGTTCAACTCGGGGCAATGTTGCTGCGGGATCGAACGCATCTACGTAGCCGAGCAGCACTTTGATGCCTTCGTTGCCAAAGCTGTGGAAATCGTCTCTGGCTACAAACTGGGCAACCCGCTGGACCCGGAAACCACCTTGGGACCCATGGCGCATGCCCGCTTTGCCGCCGAGGTGCGCGCCCAGACGTCCGAGGCGATTGCGGCAGGTGCAAAAGCCCACATTGATCCTGCACAGTTTCCCCAAGATGATGGCGGTGCTTATTTGATGCCGCAGATCCTTACAAACGTGACACACGACATGCGCGTCATGCGCGACGAAAGCTTTGGCCCTGTGGTCGGCATCATGCCGGTGCGTGACGACGCGCAGGCACTGGCCTTGATGAACGACAGCCATTTTGGCCTGACCGCATCGGTCTGGACGAAGGATGCTGCGCGCGCAGAACGCATCGGGGACGGGATCGAAACGGGCACTGTTTTTATGAATCGTGCCGATTACCTAGACCCCGGCTTGTGCTGGACGGGATGCAAAGACACCGGACGTGGTGGAGGATTGTCCGTGATCGGGTTTCACAACCTGACACGTCCCAAATCCTACCACCTCAAAAAGGCCTGATTTTAGGTGCTGCGGTCCCTGCTATGCAGCGGCACGGGGTTGGACAATGCCGCTGAATTCCTCAAGTACTGCAGCACATTCGGGGTCTTGGGATGCCAGATGCAGTGTGGCGCGCAGCATG
>Ga0316197_10000564_pt1 | contig 25717 bp, 19 predicted proteins | sample OudBiesiAoxic_MG_FD_204939 | JGI IMG/M metagenome (GOLD analysis project Ga0316197, IMG submission 204939) | Coastal sediment microbial communities from Oude Bieten Haven, Netherlands - site A oxic | ecosystem: Environmental > Aquatic > Marine > Coastal > Sediment | place: Netherlands... | reverse complement strand
ATGAAAAAGCAGATTTGGATGAGAAAAATACAATTAATGAGCGCTTTTCTCGAACTACTCGTAGCGTTGGGAGAGAATAATCATGAATAAATATTTAATTATACCAATTGTACTTTTTTTAGGTTTTGTAAGCAGTGCATTTGTCGTCTCTGAAGGCGAAGGCGGTATTGTTATGCAATTCAGTAAAGTGAAACGTGATGCAGAGGGACTGCCTGTCGCCTTCCCTCCGGGACTTCATTTTAAGGTACCTTTGATCGATTCAGTTCGTATTCTGGATACGCGTATTCAAACACTTGACGATAATGCTGACCGTTTCGTTACTTCAGAGAAAAAAGATCTGATTATCGATTCCTATGTAAAATGGCAGATTGAAGATCTTTCTGTTTATTACTTAGCAACGGGTGGCAATAAGATGCAAGCTGAAGCACTACTGAAACGTAAAATTAATAATGGTCTACGTAATGAAATTGGTTCGCATACTATTAAAGATATCGTTTCTGGTAAACGTGGTGAAGTGATGGAAACAGCACTTAAACGTATGGCACGTTCTTCTGAATTAGGTATTAAAGTGGTTGATGTCCGCATCAAGAAAATCAACTTACCAGATGAAGTGAGTAACAGTGTCTACAAACGTATGCGTGCTGAACGTCAAGCGGTAGCGAGAGAGCATCGTTCTGAAGGTCAGGAAAAATCTGAAGTGATTCGTGCAAATATCGATCGTAAGGTCTCAATCATGCTTGCTGAGGCGAATAAAAACTCGCTAGAAGTTCGTGGTGAAGGTGATGCACGCGCTTCTAAGATCTATGCAGACTCATATTCACAGGATACAGGCTTCTTTGCGTTCCTTCGTAGTATGAAAGCTTACGAAAAAAGCTTTGCTGATAAAGACGACGTAATGGTGCTAAGTCCAGATTCTGAATTCTTTAAGTTCATGAATAGCAAAGACTAATTTTTAGTTTTTATATAAAAAGGGCGATTTATTCGCCCTTTTTTTTTGCTTGAAATTTAAACTAATTGTGATTTAAGCATGAAAGAGATTGATCAAGGTAATTAATTTTTGCTAAAATCCCCGCTTAATTCGCTAGAGATATGTGATTCTGATGGGAAAAAACGTAGTAATTCTTGGCACTCAATGGGGTGACGAAGGTAAAGGTAAGGTTGTAGACCTACTAACAGACAAAGCGCAATGGGTAGTTCGTTATCAAGGCGGACACAATGCGGGTCATACACTTGTAATCGATGGAGAGAAAACAGTTCTTCACCTAATTCCATCAGGCATTCTGCGTGAAAACGTAAAATGTGTTATCGGTAATGGCGTAGTATTGGCTCCTGATGCACTGTTCAAAGAGATGAACATGCTAATTGAAAAAGGAATTCCTGCTAAGGAACGCCTATCAATTAGTGAAGGTTGTCCTCTGATTTTGCCTTACCATGTAGCATTAGATATGGCACGTGAAAAAGCACGTGGCAATAAAGCAATTGGTACGACGGGGCGTGGTATCGGTCCTGCGTACGAAGATAAAGTTTCTCGCCGTGGTTTGCGTGTTGATGATCTGTTCAACATGGAAACATTTGCAGTGAAACTAAAAGAAGTGATGGAATACCATAACTTCCAATTAGAGCACTACTATAAAGTAGAGCCAGTTAGTTATGATGATGTGCTTGCACAAATGATTGAAATGGCACCGCTATTAATTAGCATGGTTATTGATGTAACTGATGAACTTGATAAAGCACGCCTTCGTGGTGACAATATTTTGTTTGAAGGCGCTCAAGGTACATTACTTGATATCGATCATGGGACATACCCATATGTAACTTCGTCAAATACAACTGCTGGTGGCGTTGCTACTGGTAGTGGTTTTGGTCCAACACATCTTGATTATGTACTTGGTATTGTTAAAGCGTACACGACACGTGTTGGTTCGGGTCCTTTCCCAACTGAGCTTTACGATGGCGTTGATAAATTAGATCCTGCTGGTCACCATTTAGGTACTGTTGGTCATGAATTTGGCGCAACGACGGGTCGTTTACGTCGTACAGGTTGGTTTGATGCTGTTGCCATTAAACGTGCCGTACAACTAAACAGCATTACTGGTTTCTGCCTAACTAAACTTGATGTATTAGATGGCTTAGAAGAGATCAAAATCTGTACTGGTTACACAATGCCTGGCGGTAAAGTTGTTGATGTACCACCAATGGCTGCTGACGGTTACGAAGTTGCTGTTCCAGTATACGAAACAATGCCTGGTTGGAACGAAGTTTCATTCGGTGTGACTTCTTACGATGCATTACCAGAAAACGCTAAAGCTTACATCAAGCGTTTAGAAGAAATTACTGGTGTACCAATGGATATTATCTCTACTGGTCCAGATCGTAACGAAACAATGATTCAAGTGAATCCATTCGCTTAATCTAACCTCTAGATCTGAAAGCCCCTAGCATGTCAATATGCTAGGGGCTTTTTTGTTTTTAAAATAGACTTAAGTCATATTTTTGACTGTTATTTGACTTAAGTTTGTTCGCTTGGCAATAGTTAATCTACTCTTTTATATTGTTATATAGGAGATGTGATAATGAAAGCTTATAAAAACCGCACTGTTACTGTACAGATGGTATCAGTCATTAGCCTGTGCTTGGTATTAGGCTTTTCTACTATCGCGACACTTGTTTATCAAAACATTTCAGAAGTGTTGCTTAAACGCACTCTATCTGAACAACAATCTAGAATGAGCGTACTAGCGACAACTATCGCAAGTCAGTTCACCATCTATCTAAATAGCGCAAAAACATTAGAGTCTACTTTTCAGCATGCCTATTTAAAAGGACTAACCTTTGAAAATACAAATAGAACGTTAGGGACGAATCGATTAAACGATGCTTCTATTGATGGGAAGTCACTTATTAATAATTTCACTATAGTTGATCAATTTAGCGCTGATACAGGGGGAATAGCAACCCTGTTTTTAAAATCAGGTGATGACTTTTTACGTGTCTCCACCTCGTTGAAAAAAGAGAATGGACAACGTGCGGTTGGTACTTTACTTGGAAAGCAGCACGCTGGTTTTCAATCATTAAGTGATGGTAATCCCTATTATGCGCAAGTGGTGCTATTCGGTGCTGAATACCTCACCTACTATAATCCTATTAAAGATAGTGCTGGGAAGATTGCTGCTATCTCTTTTATTGGCATTCCTATCGGCAATGCAACTAAGGGAATTTTTTTAAATTTAGCGAACATTGGTTGGGGAGAAACCGGCGTTAGTTTTGTGCTTGCTAATAATGGTAAAGAGAAAGGTCAGTATCTCTTTCATCCACAAAAAGATAGTCGAGAAAATGTCTTAAAAGATGCATCTAGCGCCAAGGTAGCTCCATTCTCAGAAGTGTTTAGCAATTCACAGGGCTTTGTGCAGTATAATGCCTTTGATGGCCAAGAACGTTATATGGTTTATGCTGATGTCGATGGTTGGGAGTGGAAACTAGTGGGGGGAACCTTAGTTGAAGAGATAACAAGTGAAAGTAAGCAGCTACTGTTTACTATTATTACTATCTCGTTTGTGATTGGTCTGTTAACTCTCTTGATAATGAGTTTTGCGGTCGGAAAAATGGTATACCCACTTACCGCTTTAAGCGAGTATATGCAACGTTTAGGTAATGGGGAGGTTAGCTTCAGTGTCGGTGATACTAACCCGCACTCAAATAATGAAGTGGATAAATTGATGCATGGTGTGGCAACGATGACCACACGGTTAAATGAATTAGTGGGTGGATTACGTTCTAATAGTGATGAGTTACATCTGCAATCTGACAGTGTAGCTAATGAAGCTGATAGTAGCTTAGGTAAATCACAACAACAGCAGGGTGAAATTGAGCAGGTTGTCGCTGCTATTGAAGAGATTGCTGCAACCGCGCACTCTTCTGCACAGCAGATAGAAGAGATTGCGGGTAGTGTTAACATCGCAAAAAAAGATGCGAGTATTGGTGCTGATTTAGTTAAACAGATGACCTCTGATATTAGTGAGCTTAATATTCAATTAAGAGACTCATCTGAGGCGATTAAATGCGTTAGTCAAGAGAGTGACAATATTCAAAATGTAACCAAGATGATTGATGAAATTGCAGAACAAACCAATTTATTGGCACTTAATGCCGCTATAGAAGCTGCTCGAGCAGGAGAGCAGGGGCGAGGTTTTGCTGTGGTTGCAGACGAGGTGCGCACACTCGCTGCACGAACACAAGAATCGGTAAAAGAGGTTGTTAACATTATGACACAGTTACGCCAAAGTACGCACAGTGCGGTATCTATGATGGCGCTTAGTGAGCAGCGTGGTGAAGTGGTCACCGCGCATGCGATTGAGGTGGGGCAATCTTTACAAAGTATTGCTGATCAGGTGGTGCTTATTGCAGAGCAATCCGATGCGATAGCAGCTACATCGGAAGAGCAAGCGTTAGTAACACAGGAAATATCATCTAACGCAAATAGAATAAGCACATTAAATAGTGATAATCATAAAACCGCGGTTAAAAGTGCCGATAGAGCAACACAGTTACACCAATTATCCACAAACCTTAATCAGCAAGTTGCTTATTTTAGTTAACTATTAGGGGCTGTTGATCTTTCAAGTTTGTTTTTGCAGTAATTTGTTTGCTATTTATAAAAGGCTGAGCCTATGTAGTGTGATTTTTCGACATAAAAAATTTTAAAATGCAGTAGAAAAAGTCAATAAATGCCGTTATCCGGGTTCAACAAAATTGAAACGGCAAAGGTCAATAGCTCCTAGTTAGTCGACTAAATGAAAATGTTAAACTTAGCTTTTTCTATCAGCGGCTAAATGGGCAAGGCTAATTAAAGCTGTTTTGTAATCGCTATCTTCTAAAATTGAAAGCGCACTAATCGCTTTGTCAGCTTCTTCAATTGCACGCTGTTTTGTATACGCTAATGCATTTGTCTCTTTTAGCGCTTGCATTATTTGTTCAAAATTTTCCAAGCCATTAGCTTTTTCAATCGCTTCTCTAATTAATGCAATCTGCTCTGGCGTACCGTGCTGCATTGCATAAAGTAGTGGCAATGTGGGTTTACCTTCTGCGAGATCATCCCCTGTATTTTTGCCCATTTCACTAGCATCTGAGCTGTAGTCCATAACATCATCTGTCAGTTGGAAGGCGGTCCCTAAATATTTACCATAATCGATTAAAGCATCCTCTATCGCTTGGGGCTGTTCACCAAGTACTGCGACTAGCTGAGTTGCTGCTTCAAATAATTTAGCTGTTTTATAATAAATAACATCCATGTAACTTTTTTCAGTCGTGTCAGGATCATTACAGTTCATCAACTGTAATACCTCACCTTCAGCAATAACGTTGGTTGCATTAGAGAGTACATTCATGACTTTTAAGTCTTGCAAATCCGTCATCATTTGGAATGAGCGGGTATATAAAAAGTCACCCACTAATACACTTGCTGCATTACCAAACAGTGCATTCGCGGTTTTCTCTCCGCGGCGGAGGTCAGACTCATCAACAACATCGTCATGCAATAACGTTGCAGTATGGATGAACTCAATGATTGCGGCTAATTTAGTTATTTTATCATCATGTACATTAAGTGCTTTGGCCGATAAAATGGTGATTAGAGGGCGAATACGTTTACCGCCACTATTTACAATATAAAAGCCTAATTGATTAATGAGGGCAACATCAGATGTCAACTGTGCTTGAATTAAGCGATTAACCAATGACATTTCATGGTTTGACAATTGCTGAATCTGTTTAATATCCATGGTGTTACGTTTCCGAGTTGGGGCAGTAAAATATGGAGTGTATTATTGCGCTTTATGCTGTTTATCTCAACTGCGTTATAGGTAAATGGGGCATTTAATTTCGTTTCTATTCTTATAATCACGCATCGTTTCTTTTAATACCAATACAACTTAAAAATATTTGTGCAATTTTTACCAAATATGTTTGCCAAGTGTTAGCAATTGCCGTAAACTCCGCCTCCATTGTGATTAATAAGTGTGCTCTCGATGTTGGTTCCTAGATGAATAACACGAGACGCCTGAACGGAGTAATAAACATGTACGCTGTTATCCAGAGTGGTGGCAAGCAACACCGTGTTGCTGTAGAACAAACTCTTCGTTTGGAAAAACTTGATGTAGAAGCTGGCGCAACTGTTGAATTTGATAAAGTTCTTCTAGTAGCAAATGCTGACGACGTTAAAGTTGGTGTTCCATACGTAGACGGAAGTAAAGTAACTGCTGAAGTAGTTGCACACGGTCGTGGTAAAAAAGTTAAAATCGTTAAGTTCCGCCGTCGTAAACATTCTCGTACTCAAGCTGGTCACCGCCAGTGGTTTACAGAAGTTAAAATCGTTGCGATTAACGCTTAATTAGGAGTTATTAAAAATGGCACATAAAAAAGCTGGTGGTAGTACTAATAACGGTCGCGATTCAGAAAGTAAACGCTTAGGTGTTAAACGTTTTGGTGGCGAATCTGTTTTAGCTGGTAATATCCTTGTACGTCAACGTGGTACTAAATTCCACGCTGGCCTAAATGTTGGTCTTGGTAAAGATCACACTCTTTTTGCGAAACAAACTGGTACAGTTAAATTCGAAAAGAAAGGTAAACCACTACGTTCATACGTGAGCATCGTTGCTGAGTAATTCAGTTTCGAAATAAGATTCTAAAGCCTCGCTTATGCGGGGCTTTTTTTTTATATATATTTTTTGTACTTATTTATATTGATAGAAGAAATGTGATCTATGTTGAATATAAATAGGTATAATCAGTGCATAACGAAATGTTGTGCATGTTTTTCTTGGAGATTGTAATGAAGTTTGTTGATGAAGCAAAAATTAAGGTTGACGCTGGAGATGGCGGCAACGGTTGTGTCGGCTTCCGTACAGAAAAATATATCCCTCGTGGTGGTCCTAATGGTGGTGACGGCGGTGATGGTGGTGATGTTTACCTACAAGCTGATGAAAATTTAAATACGCTTGTTGATTTCCGTTTTGTTCGTTTTTATGCAGCAGAACGTGGTGAAAATGGTCAAACGCGTGATTGTACCGGTTCTCGTGGTAAAGATTTAATTATCCCTGTACCTGTTGGTACACGTGCTCGTGATGAAGATACGGGCGAAGTAATTGGTGATTTGACGAATGCCGGTCAAAAACTGTTAGTTGCTAAAGGTGGTTTCCATGGTTTAGGTAATGCTCGTTTTAAAACCAGTACTAACCGTGCGCCTCGTCAAAAAACAGACGGTACACCAGGTGAAATTCGTAACTTACAATTAGAGTTATTATTGCTTGCTGATGTTGGTATGTTAGGTTTGCCAAATGCAGGTAAATCGACCTTTATCCGCAGTGTTTCTGCAGCAAAACCAAAAGTAGCTGATTACCCATTTACGACGCTTATTCCAAACTTAGGTGTAGTAAGTATGGGTCACGGACGTAGCTTCGTAATTGCTGATATCCCTGGATTAATCGAAGGTGCTTCAGAAGGTGCTGGTCTGGGTACGCGTTTCCTACGTCATCTAGAACGTTGTCGTGTATTGTTACATATGGTTGATCTACTACCAGCAGACGGCTCAGATCCTGCTGATAATGCAGCGATTATCCTAGAAGAATTAGCAAAACACAGCCCTAAATTAGCGGCTAAACAACGTTGGTTAATCTTTAATAAAACTGATTTGTTACTTGAAGAAGATGCTGAAGAGGTAATGAAGTCAGTTATCGATCGTCTCGAATGGGAAGGCCCTGTTTATAAAGTAGCTGCAATCTCAAAAACGGGTACACAGCAAGTTTGTCAAAACGTAGCTGATCATCTTGAAGAGATGCCAAAAGAGTACACTGCTGAAGAAGAACGTCAACAAGTTGAGTTCCAGTGGGATGATTACCATGAAGCTACAATTGATGAAGTCAACGAAAATTACGTTGGCGAAGAAGATGATGACGATGATTGGGATGAAGATGAAGAGACAATGGAAGTGATTTACGTTAGAGATTAACTAAGTCTATTTACATCTGTTCCCTATATAAAACCTAGAGCTTATTATTTAGCTCTAGGTTTAGTTCACATGCTAAAACATGCAATAAAGCGATAAAAAGCTTGCATTCAGGCATACATATTAGACGCGTGGGTATTTTTCTTTAATTTTATCAACAAAACCATTTTTTATTAAGGAAATCATTATCATATTAATTTCAGGATCAAATTGCTTGCCTGAATTATTCAACATTTCCGATAAAACCTTTTCTTTACTCAAAGCCTTTCTATAGCACCGAGTGCTACTCATAGCATCATAAGCATCTGCGATACATATAATTCTTGCGCATAAGGGAATATTAGTACCTTTGAGGCCTTTAGGGTAACCCTGACCATCAAAACGTTCATGATGATAATGCGCTCCATGAGGAACATTTGGAATTGCAATGAAATCAGCTAACATCTTAGCACCCATAACGGTATGCGATTGAATGATACGGTACTCTTCATCTGTCAATTTACTCTTTTTATTTAACAGGTAATCCGGAATTCCTATTTTTCCACAGTCATGCATTAAAGCGATGTAGTAGAGACTCTTCACCTCACTCTCTGGCATATTTAAACGATATCCTAATTCAGCAGAATAGGCTGCGACGCGTTTCGAGTGGTTTTTGGTATATGCATCTTTAGCATCGATAAAATTAGCTAATGTGTCGATAGACTGTGATATTATTTTAGAGTCTAGTGCTAAACGATCACGATACATTATGGTTTTATAGTGTATTGCAATATACGATATTAATGTGCAATACCAAGTGATAAAAAGTGCGATTAGCACCCAAAATATAGATAAATTATTTAAGCTAACTTCCTTGTACCCTTTTAACTTATAACTTTCAAGAGTCATAACTTCAGTCGAGTACATAATTGTTCCTAAAGTTATTGAGCTGCCAGGAGCAATAATCATTTGATCTCCCTTTGGGATAAAAGAAACTTGATTACCATTAACTGTGTATTTTCCATTCCAAGAGCTATCTATTGTTAAGTCTGATGAATATTCGAATTGCACTGTCCAAACCTTAAAATAATATTTAGAACTATTGGTTAATATTGCATTATATTGAGCTCCAATATTTTTATTTTTATCAAAACCTGAGCTATACCATTGCTTAGAAAGCCACATTTCAATAAAAATATCGTTACTACTGCTGTATGGTGTGTCTAAGGTTACATTGTAAGTATGTAATATTTTAGATTGTTCTATGCAATAAAATGCTGTTCCCAACAAGGCAATAATCAGTGAAATAAGGGAAGTTGAAAAAATTAACGCTGCTTTGTAATGGTGTTTAATTTTCATCCTTGTTTTCATCCTCGATTAGCGGGGTCTTGTAATTTCTCAAAAGCGCGAATTGGATACTAACTGATCTATATATATATTGGGATTGTTTTTCGTTTATGAATTTTTGTCGTTCTTCTGTGTTTCTGATGTATGATGGGGATAAATGTAATTAATTTAACTAGCAATGTATGTGCTAAGTAATAGTCGATACATAAACTCTAATATATTGACTTAAGTGCATGTAATGCGTTTTTGGCAACATTATATCAAAAGACTATGGAAGTGATTTACGTTAGAGATTAAGATCTAATGTAAGTAATTCTATTCATAATAAAAACCTGACTTGATAGTATCAAATCAGGTTTTTTACTTTTAGGAATCAAAATGATTGAACAATTTGAGTTATATTTAGCACACCTATTAGCAACATTACACATTAGTAATTGGGTTGCAAATTTTTCACTTGTCCTTTTTTTTACCCTATTAATCCAACTTATATGGCATGCGTTCACTAAAAATATTGAAAAGGTAATAGGTCGAACGGCTAATCATTGGGACGATATTGCTTGGTATGCAGTAGCACGTCCTGCTAATTGGGTGATCGTCTTGATGGGCGGTTCCATGGCGCTCAGAGTCGTCGCTGAAAGTGAAGATCTGCTTATTTCAAACTACCTGCCATTGATACAAAAAGTATCCATATTATTATTAATTGGGTGGGCATTCTGGCGATTAGCTGCACAAACTGAAGCAACTTATATTGCAGATGATGATAAAGACACTACAACGGTTACAGCAGTTGCAAAATTAGCTAAATTATCAGTGCTAATTATTGTGTTACTTTCTGTTTTGCAAACACTCGGTGTCAGTATTTCTGGTGTGCTTGCCTTCGGTGGTATGGGGGGATTGGTCGTTGGTATGGCTGCGAAAGATCTGTTATCAAATCTATTCGGGGCATTAATGGTTTATATGGATAAACCTTTTAAAGTGGGTGATTGGATCCGTAGTCCTGATAAATCCATAGAGGGAACTGTAGAGGATATTGGCTGGCGACTTACACGTATTCGTACCTTTGACAAAAGACCCTTATATGTACCTAATAGCCTGTTTACGCAAATTGTTGTAGAAAACCCTTCTCGTATGACAAACCGCCGTATTAAGGAAAATTTTGGCATACGCTATAGCGATATCAATCAGGTTGAAAAGATTATCAATGAAGTGAGGGAGATGCTATTTAATCATCCCGACATTGATAATACTCAGACTCTGATCGTTAACTTCGATCTATTTAATAGCTCTTCGCTAGATTTCTTTATTTATACTTTTACTAAAACCACTAATTGGATTCAGTTTCATAGTATTAAGCAGGATGTGTTGCTTCAAGTTGCAAAAATAGTTTCAGACAATAACGCTGAATTTGCTTTCCCAACTCGACGCTTACATATTGATTCCTCTGCCATAAAAGAGGATCTTCAGATTAAATAATCTTGCGCTTCGCGCTGCACATTATCAAGTTCATCTAATAGTTCTAATAGCTCAGGTTCTAACAAATCTGGGCTAATTCCCTGCTTAAGCTCTTGTTCAATGACACCTGCAATTTTTTTTAGTTTGGGCACTCCACTGTAACTACAACCACCATGAAATTTATGAATGAGTTGTGTTAAATGGACATTATCGATTTCACTATTTATCGCTTGATTTGCATAGACTTTAATCTCTGCGAATTCATCAATTAGCATTGCTAACATCTCTTTTGCAAGTTCTTCTTTACCCGCTGATTGCTTTAACGCCAATGGCCAGTCAAAGGAAGTGTTACTGTTGGTGATGGTTGCGTTGGGAATTATTTGTGTCGTTGTATCCAATAGGTTGGCGTTAGGGGCCCAACGGTCGATAATTTTTTGTAATTCAAGCTCATCTATCGGTTTGGCTAAGCAATCATCCATTCCCTGTTGTAAAAACTGCTCTTTTTCACCTGGAACCACATGGGCTGTTACCGCAATGATAGGGGTGTTGTTATTTGTAGTGCCATTTTTAATCTTCATACAAGCACTGATGCCATCTAATATCGGCATTTGAATATCCATAAAGATAAGGTCAAAGCGTTGCATTTTAGATTGCTCTACTGCTAATTGCCCATTAACACAGGTTGTTACATGGTTTACGCGGTCATTGAGCATCGCTTGAATGAGTTTAAGGTTGGCTGGATTGTCATCAACAGCCATCACATTAATGTCTTTACGTATTAAAGTGGAACTCTGTTTAGGTGGAATAAGAACTTGGTTTGCTTCATTACATTCTATTAATACGTTTGCTAAATGTTTATGATTAATTGGTTTACTTAAACAATGGGTGACTCCATTTTTTTGTATTATTTCAAAGATGCTTGGATCACTTGAATTGAGAAGGACAATAATGTTGTTGGTAAATGCTTTGGCTTTCTCGATATGTAATAACAGTGGTTGCAAATTGTCACACTGGCTATGGCCTATCACAATACTGTTGTATTGTTTATCTAAAGCTCGTTCAAGTTGGCGTTCTGTTTCTGCAAAGGTAAGGGTAGTTTGCCATTGATTAAGTAACTGCGAACACGCACGCGCGGCATATTGGTTGCTCTCGTACACTAAGACTGATTGCTCTTTTAGCTGTTGTAAGGGCAATTGTTCCAAAGGGCTATGACTATTTTTTTCTATCTCAATAGTAAACCAAAACGTTGAACCTTGATCTGGTGCTGAGACAAGATCAATACTGCCCTTCATCTCTGTGACCAGTTTTTGTGTAATAACTAACCCTAATCCAGTACCCCCATATTCGCGTGTTACACTCGAGTCTGCTTGGCCGAAGGCCTTAAATAATTGTTTTTGTTGTTTTTCAGAGATACCGATTCCGGTGTCAGATATCATTATTTTTAGGGTGATCTTATTATCAACTTCGCTCTCTTTTTTGATCCGTTGAATTTGAACTTCAATATTACCCTCTTGGGTGAATTTGATTGCATTACCAATTAAGTTGGTAAGAATTTGCTGTAAACGCATCGCATCGCCGAGTACATGTGAGGGTACTTCAGAGTCAACCATCATGCTTAACTCTAGTTTTTTCTCATGCGCACTCGGTGCTAATAAATGCATCGTTTCATCAATGCATTCACGAAGATCATAGGGGATTTTTTCTAGCACTAGCTTGCCTGCTTCGAGCTTTGAGAAGTCTAAAATATCATTAATAATGTTCAGCAGGTTGCCGGCTGATCGTTCGATGGTTTGTAAATAATCAACTTGATTGGCGGTCATCTGTGTTTTTAATAGCTGCCGTGCAAACCCAATTACGCCATTAAGTGGGGTGCGTAATTCATGGCTCATATTGGCAAGAAACTCAGATTTTACAGAGGCAGCTTGTTGTGCGTCTTTTCGCGTGATATCAAGCTCAATATTTTGTACTTCCATTAAATCTAGGGTTTCGCGTAATTCACTAGTTGCTTGATCTATATTATCTTGCATCTCTTCATGGTGTTTTGACATAGCAAAACCCATTTGATTAATCCCATCTTTTAATGATTCAATTTCACCTGTGTAGTTTCCTTCTACGCGAGAATTAAGGCGCCCTAAACTGATTTTTTCAACTACAGAAGCCATCTCTGAAATAGGCCCTGTAATGCGGTTAGCTTGTCTAAAGGCGAAAAATAAACTGCCAATAATTCCCATTAAAACCACGATAATTGATAATGCAGCATCTCGGAAAAACAGCAGATCTACTTGAGAACGATTGATCTCTAATGATATATAACCGATGACTCTTCGCGGTTGATCAAAAGTTAGCTGGTACTCTAAAAAGTTAGATTCATCAATAATAGGCGTATGGATGACACTACTATCTAAGTGATGTACTACTTGTGTGATTTCAGGTATCTCCTGCCCATCTTCAATTTTTAATAGTTGAAAATTACGGTGGTAATTGCTAGTTACAAATAATTTATTCTGCGCATCGAAAATAGCAATGCTTCTTATCATGGCACTATTTTTACGGTGAGTTGCGCCAATGATACGCCTTAAAATAGTGCGTGTTTCATCTTCCATTCCATATTCACTGGCAATTGCGAGCGGCTCTGCGATGTTAATTGCACGGTTAATTAAAAACTCATTGCCTTGCATGTAACGATTTATCGTAAAGTAAGTGGCAAGTAAAGTACCAATTAATATCGTTGGTAAAATGGTGTAAGTGATAACTTGAGCGCGCAGTCCATATTTTGTCATAGGTGGCTTTCTAATCTTTTAGTCGATGGAATGAATACTATAATCTTGTTTGATAAGCTAGGGGTTGGGCTTTGCCGTTTAATTAAAGTTCAACAGCCCCTAATTCATATTACCTTAATAAGTTTTCTCTGACACTAGCATTGCTAACAAAGAATAATTCCATGGTTAAATTTAGCACAGACTATATTGCTACAATTTGCCTTGCTGAGTTTGCATTTTGAAGTATCATGGAACCCCATAAAGCTATGATGGCATAGCTTCCGTTACCTGTGAATTACTTATGGCTCAGTTCTTTAAAGCAGCACCTAAAAATAGTATAAAAAGTCGAATTTTGAAAAACGTATTGGTGGAAAAGCTAGATCACCAAGGGCGAGGCATCGCTTTTTTCCAAAGCAAACCTTTATTTATTGATGGTGCCCTGCAAGGGGAAAAGCTTGATGTAAAAATCACTGAGAATAAAAAACGCTATAGTAAAGCGACTATTATGGCTGTTAACCAAGCAAGTGATTATAGAGTTTCACCCACATGCCCACATTATGACCAATGTGGAGGGTGCCATTTGCAACATACCTCTCAAGAAAAGCAGATCAGTATTAAACAGGATGGCTTATTAGATCTTTTCTCTCGTTTTGCCAAACAAACACCAATCGAGTTGGATGCAGCCATAAAGTCTGAACCATGGGGCTATCGTCGCAGTGCTCGATTTGGTGTGCAATTTAATAGAAAATCAAAAAAAGTGGAAATGGGGTTTCGTCGCGCATTGAGTAATGAGCTTATTGATCAAAAAGTATGCCCGGTACTGAAGGCGCCATTAGAGGTGTTAATTGTGCCGTTAAAAGCGCTTCTAAATAGTTTAAATAGTAAGACTGATTTAGGGCATATTGAGATGATCTGGTCAGATCAAGGTGTGGTGGTTTTATTACGGCATTTAAAAGCGCTGCCAAAAAATGATATTGTTCTAATTGAACAGTTTTCAGCGCAACATCACGTTAACTTCTTTAGCCAACCGACAAAAAGTGATCTTATTTGTTTAAGCGGAGAAAGCCATTTAAGCTATCAGTTAGCAGAATGGCAATCGACATTAAATTTTATCGCAACTGATTTTTTACAGGTTAATGAAATAGTCAATCAGAAAATGGTAAAACAAGCTCTCTCATGGCTTGAGTTAGCGAAACAGGATAAAGTATTAGATCTATTCTGTGGGTTAGGTAACTTCACCTTGCCAATTGCGACACAGGTTGACTCTGTTGTGGGCGTGGAAGGGGTGCAAAAAATGGTGGATCGTGCCTCGGAAAATGCTCAATCTAATGAGATTGATAATGCGACGTTCTTTCAAGCGGATTTAAGTGCAGAGCATTTGAGTAAGCAAGTTTGGGCTAATAATCATTTTAATAAAGTGCTATTAGATCCTGCGCGTGCAGGTGCGCTAGCATCGATTCCATTTATTATATCGCTTAAACCTTCACATGTTGTTTATGTCTCATGTGATCCAGTCACCCTTGCTCGAGATAGCCAGCAGCTATTGGAAAATGGCTATAAATTAGCTAAATTAGGGGTGTTGGATATGTTTCCTCAAACAGGGCATATAGAATCGATGGCACTGTTTATAAAATAATTTTTGTATGGCGTGTGACGGTTTGTTGTACGTTTAATAATTTCAGATTTTGGAGTTTTTAATGGTTTCAGTTCGTGACACACATTTTTTTCAAACTGCACAGAAAGATCCAACCAAATGGGTAACTACATTGGGGTTGAGTGCCAGTGATCAAAAGAATCTATTAGCAAACTACGAACAGATTATTACGCTCTGTATAGAGCCTCAACAACTACCGTTGTTAGAGCTAGGTACTGAGATGGTGGAGATTCTTGTTACCCTTAACATGGATATGGATACCCTTAATGCCGCGCTTATATTTCCACTGTTAGATCATCATATTCTTACCCAAGACCAAGTTAATGAGATGTGGCCGAAGCGCATTGCAAAACTGGTCAAAGGTGCGATGGACATGGAAGGGATCCGTGCATTGCAGAATCAGGGCTCTACCAAAATAGAAACGTCACAGGTTGATAATCTTCGTCATATGCTGTTAGCAATGGTTGAAGATGTTCGTGCGGTAGTGATTAAACTCGCGGAGCGTATTTGCTACCTTCAGCAGATAAAGCTCGCCGATGAAGAGACAAAGGTCTTAGTTGCTCGTGAAATTTCCTCTATTTATGCCCCCTTAGCAAATCGGTTGGGCATTGGTCAGTTAAAATGGGAGCTAGAAGATCTCTCATTTCGTTATCTAGAGCCTGAAGCTTATAAAAGATTAGCCAAACAGCTTGCCGAAAAACGTATTGACCGAGAAAATTATATTCAAGATTTCGTGGGCAAGGTCCAAGGGTCATTAGCCGAGATGAGTATAAATGGCAGTGCCTATGGTCGACCCAAACACATCTATAGTATTTACCGTAAAATGCAGAAAAAAGAGCTGCAATTTGAGCAGTTATTTGATGTGCGTGCAGTGCGTGTTGTCGTTGAAAAATTACAAGATTGTTACGCTGCATTAGGTGCAATTCATACCATGTGGCATCATATTCCTAGTGAATTTGATGACTATATTGCGAATCCTAAGCCCAATGGTTACCAGTCTATCCACACCGTAGTATTGGGTGATGAAGGTAAAGCGATAGAAGTGCAGATTCGTACGCAGCAGATGCACGAAGACTCAGAACTTGGTGTCGCTGCGCATTGGAAATATAAAGAGGGTAGCGCTGGAGGCAAGTCGGCTGGGGGCTATGAAGAAAAAATCGCTTGGTTGCGGAAGCTACTTGCATGGCAAGAAGATTTAACGGATAGCGAAAATTTAGTTGATGAACTTCGTAGTCAAGTCTTTGATGACAGAGTTTATGTGTTCACGCCATCGGGAGAGGTGATCGATCTTCCTGCGAGCTCAACGCCTTTAGATTTTGCTTATTATATCCATAGCCAAGTTGGGCACCGTTGTATTGGCGCTAAAATAGCTAACCATATCGTTCCTTTTACCTACAAACTTAAAACCGGTGATCAAGTTGAAATATTGACTCAAAAAGAGTCGAACCCAAGTAGAGATTGGCTGAATCCTAATCTGGGTTACCTTAATGCACCACGCGCACGACATAAAGTCGCGACTTGGTTTAGAAAGCAGGATAGAGATAAAAATATTCAAGCTGGTAGAGAGTTACTTGAGGGCGAATTAAGTAAGATTAAACTCAAACTAAGTGATGTATCACCTGCGATTGAACGTTTTAATGTAAGTAGTGATGATGATATTTTTGCGGGTATTGGTAATGGTGATTTACGTTTAAATCAATTGGTACATTTTTTAGATGGTTATCACCACCAGCAAACTTTAGAGCAGCAGGATCTCGCAGCGCTTGAAGCAGTAGAAAAACGTAAGCAGAGCTTTACGCCAAAATCTGGTGGCAAAAATATTATTATCGATGGTGTTGGTAATTTAATGCATAGCATTGCGCGTTGTTGCCAACCTATTCCTGGTGAAGATATTGAGGGGTATATTACACAAGGAAGGGGTATCTCTGTACATCGTAAATCTTGTGAGCAGCTCGATGATCTGCGTGATGCACATCCTGAGCGCATTATTGAGGCAAGTTGGGGGGAGTCACACTCATCTGGTTACTCATTAACATTGCGCCTTGAAGCCTTAGATCGTAGTGGCTTGTTAAGGGATATAACGACACTTCTATCAAATGAAAAAGTGAATGTGCTTGGTGTAAATAGTATGTCTAATATTAAAACTCAAACAGCGATCATAGACATGAACTTAGAGGTTTATAACAGTAAAGATATTGCTAAACTAGCGAAAAAATTACAGCAGCTAAAAGATGTCTCGGAAGTGAGGCGACTATAATAATTAAGTATTTAAACTAAAAAAGGCTGATAAATATCAGCCTTTTTTAGTTATACCAATCTGGATAAGTAAATGGTCTAAAATTGCGTAGGAAAAATTAATGAGAGCAAGGCGCTTGATTGAGCAATAGCTGTCTATTGGGATTGAAAACAACGAAGTTATCGTTAATTTTAACCAGCAAGATTAATCAGATATTTATCTCGATTGGTATTATATATATTCATTGAATATAATTAAAGGTCGCACTGTTCTCTGTAACCAACAAAGGGCAGAGGAAAACGACCTGCCAAATACTGATTAGCAAATACAATACCAACTAACATGCTAAGTATAAAAGCAAATATAATATTTGTACCACCGCCCATACTTGCTAATGCTGGTCCGGGACAGAACCCTGCAAGCCCCCAGCCGGCACCAAAAATGATAGCACCCCAAATTAAATTCCCATCCACTTTGGTATTGTTAGAATAAGCAAACTGGTCACCATTGATTGCTGTACTGCGCTTTTTAATAACCAAGTGATAGATGGGCGCAAACACTGTTATTGCTCCACCCATAACAAACATCAAACTTGGATCCCAATTACCGCTTATATTTAAAAAACCGATCACTTTGTTTGGGTCAACCATGCCAGATATGATCATACCTGCGCCAAATAAAGCACCAGATATAAAACCAACAATTATTCTTATAAATTTTAATTTTGACATCTTAAATAGCCCCAAAAAAACTACGAATAAATACCACAACAATTGCCGATAACATGAATGTTGCTGTTGCGTAGATAGAACGTTTCGATATACGACCTAAACCAATGATTCCGTGTCCACTTGTACAGCCATTACCTAACCGTGTTCCAAAGCCGACCATTACACCAGCTAGAGAGACTAACAAAATATTTTCGCCACTAATATCTGGTAGCGAAAAACCAAATGGCATGACAATTAACAAGCTTAAAATCATGCCAACAATAAAGGCTGCTCGCCAGCTTGATTCATTTTTTTGCGGTGTTAAAACCCCTGCAATTACTCCGCTAATCCCTGCTATTTTTCCACTGAATAACATCAATAATGCTGCCGAAAGGCCGAGTAAGGCCCCTCCGGCTAATGATGTCCAAGGTGTAAAGTTTTCCATGAAAGCTCCTACAATGTTATATTTTAATATTACTCACTCGGGCAGAAGGCATTCTGCAATGCACTTAAAAGTACATTAACGCGAGCATCGTCGATGGAGTAAAAAACCTGTTGAGACTCCTTACGGATTTTTACTAAATTATTTTTACGCAGTACACCAAGGTGTTGTGAGAATGCTGATTGACTAAGCTTAGTATGCTCTCTCAATTCAGAAACCCCCATTTCACCGCCTGATAAAAGACATAAAACCACCATCCGATCTTTATGTGCCATCAACTTTAAAAGTTCACTTACTTCTGATGCTTTGTCATGAATTAACGCTAATTTATTTTCCATATTTTGCCCTTAATTAAGATCTTTTTAATAATACATACTGATTTGTTATCAAGCAAGCTAAATTAGTTAAATATTTATTAGACTTTTCTAATTTAGGGGGTTATTATTAATTCGTTGATGATTAAGTTACTAACAATAATCTGGAGAAGAACATGACAATTGAAAATGGTATTAGAGTGTTAGCGGGTTCGATGGTGTTGCTGTCAGTCTTATTAACACAGTTTGTACACCCTAATTTTGTTTGGTTAACCGTGTTTGCAGGTGTAAACCTGTTGCAAAGTGCATTTACTGGAATTTGTCCTGCGGTATTTTTTTTAAAAATGCTCGGCTGTAAAGATAATACAGACAAATAACCACACAGTATTTAGTGAACGCTTCATCATGACGTGTCGCGTTTATACTCTTTTCAATTTTTATTTTAAACTTTATAAATATTTATTCAGGAAAAACTATGTCTAAAAAAGTACTCATTATCGGTGGTGTTGCTGGTGGCGCATCTGCAGCAGCAAGAGCTCGTCGTCTCGATGAATCTGCACAAATTATTGTCTTTGAACGTGGCCCGCACATCTCATTTGCCAACTGTGGTTTGCCTTATCACATTGGTGGCGAAATTGAGCTGCGTGAAAAGCTACTATTACAAACCCCTGAAAGCTTTAATAGCCGTTTTAATGTCGATATTCGTGTTCAAAATGAGATTTTAGCGATTGATAAACAGGCTAAAACCGTCACCGTACGTGATATTGCTGCCAATAAAGAGTACACCGAATCATACGATGCACTTATCTTAAGCCCTGGCGCGGGTCCCTTTGTACCACCGATATCAGGCGTGCGTAATCACTTAACACATACGCTGCGTAACGTGCCTGACATGGATGCGATCATCGCTTCAATTGAGGTTAATAAACCGCAACATGCAACCGTTTGTGGCGGTGGTTTTATCGGTCTAGAGATGGCAGAAGCACTGCGTCACCGTGATATCGCCGTAACCTTAGTTGAGCTTGCTCCACAAGTAATGGCACCCGTTGATATTGAGATTGCTAACGTATTACATGAAGAGCTTAAGCAGCATAATGTTGAACTTAAATTAGGCAAAGCATTACAAACTGTTGGTGAAACAACAGTGAGTGATAACTCACTGATGCTAACACTAAATGATGGATCTACATTAGAAACAAATCTGCTTATTATGGCAGTTGGGGTAAAACCGGAAACCGCATTAGCCGTGCAAGCAGGCCTTGAACTCGGTGATTTTGGTGGCATTAAAGTGAATGATGCGATGCAAACCAGTGATGAGTCTATTTTTGCGGTTGGTGATGCGATTGAAACCGAAGAGTTTGTTACCGGTGATGCGATGCTTGCACCCTTAGCAGGACCTGCAAATCGCCAAGGGCGTTTAGCTGCGAATGTGATTTTTGGTAGTGATGAAACCTACAAAAAAACACAGGGTACTGCTATTTGTAAAGTATTTGACCTTGCGGTTGCCTCTACTGGTATCAATGAAAAAACATTACAACGTAAAAAAATAGCTTATGAAAAAGTTTACGTTCACGCGATGAGCCATGCGAGTTATTACCCGGGGGCGCATCCAGTGAGTTTAAAACTGCTATTTAACCCTGAAAACGGCAAAATATTAGGCGCACAAGCGGTAGGTAAAGATGGTGTTGATAAACGTATAGATGTGCTTTCTGTTGCACAGCGTGCTGGTTTAACCGTTTATGATTTACAGGATCTAGAGTTATGTTATGCACCACCATTTGGCTCTGCACGAGACGTTGTTAACCAAGCTGGTTTATTAGCAACCAACGTAATGAAAGGTGATGAAGTGGTATTCCACAGCGCGGATATCGAACAACTTGCTGACAACCAACTGCTGATTGACGTACGTACAGAGCACGAAGTGGATAACATGGGTATGATTCCTGGCGCAATTAATATCCCCGTTGATGATCTGCGTGCAAACCTATGTAACATCGATAAACAGAAAGAGATTTTAGTTTATTGTCAGGTAGGGTTACGCGGTCATGTTGCATCAACGTTATTGAAAAACAGTGGTTATAAGGTGAAAAATTTAACCGGTGGTTTTAAAACTTGGCAGGCATCGCGTGAGTTTATTGCCTAAGCTCATGAGTTAATTAGACTCAAAATCGTGCATCTTCAACTTAAAAATGCTGTAGCAGATAACCTTTGCTACAGCGTTTTTTATTGTTAACAAATAATCTAGTTCACCTACTTCTTCTCTTGAGGTTTAAATACCCCCATATCAGCAAGAATCATCACCACACTAGGCACCACAATCGATGCGAGCAGTGTCGTTGCAACTAAGCCAAATGCAATACTCGCAACCAGTGGAATTAAGAATTGTGCCTGTGTACTTGTTTCCGTGAGCAATGGAAATAACCCTGCTAAAGTAGTTAACGAAGTGATAAAGATAGCCCTGAAGCGATCCCGCACTGCGTTTGTACAAGCGAGCAGTAGTCCTTGCTTATTCCCGTAGTTTTCTTTTATAAAGCTGATCAATAAAATATTATCATTAACCACGATCCCCGCGAGTGTCGCAAACCCCACAAGGCTAGGTATGGTGAGGTCTAACCCTAATAGTAGGTGCCCACAAACAACCCCTATCCAACCCATCGGAATAGCAAGCATCACCGCGATAGGCTGCGCATAACTTTTAAACAGAAATACTAATATGAGATAGATGCCAACAATACCAATGACAAATACCTGTAATAATGAGGCGCCAGTATCGGCACTCTCTTTATCCTGACCTTGAGAAACAAAGCTGACTTGCGGGTACTTAGCTTTCATCTTCACCACAAATTGTTTGTTAAATTGCTGCATTATTTCGCGCGCATTGGCAATATTTGAGTTGATGTTGCCCTTCACGGTGACGGTATTGATGCCATTTACTCTTTGTGTGCGTGAAAAGGCTTTTACCTGCTCAAATTCAGCCACAGTAGCAAGTGGTATCAGAGCGCCATTTACTGCTGTGATTCTCAACTCCTGAAGATCTTGCAGGCTAGCATTGTGCGAAAATTCGCTAATGCGTACAGCAATATCGACATTCTGGCCATTTTGTTGCACGACAAGGTTGGTGCTGCCTTTTAATGCACTACGCAGGGTTAAAGCAACCTGTGAAGCGTTAACACCCATCACACCGGCGTTATCTTTCAAACGGATACGAAATTCAGTGCGCCCATAGTGAAGATCATCGGCAAGGTTAAAGATCCCATCATACTGCTTTAGCCATTTTTGTAATTCCCAACTTACTTTTTTAAGCGTCTCTAATGTCTCTCCTTGAATACGAATGTCGATACCGTTACCCGCAATACCCCGCTCCTTATCGGTATAATTGAGTGCGATCACATCCGCAATTGGGCCGACCTTCTTTTTCCAGGTTTGTATCAGCTCTTTGATGCTCACTTGTCGGTATTGAGCCGGTAATAGATCTGCGCTGATAGTAGCAAGATGTGGCCCCGATTCCTGAGCGTCAATATTGACATTATAGAAAACAGAATGGCTTTCGATTAAAGGTGCTGAGTCAGGAAACTTTGTTTGATACTCCTCGTTCATTACCTGTAAAGCATCGGTGACCTTTTTAACCGCCAGTTCTGTTTGCTCTAATAAACTACCTTGCGGTAAAAATATACGTGCTTGTAGTACATCGCTTTCAAGGGATGGCATTGCTTTAAATTTGAGAATACCAGCAGGTATAGTCGCCGTTGCTAGTATTACTAACATAAATAGTGTCCCCAAACTGAGGTAGGGGGATTGCATCGCTTTCGCTGCGATTGGCACAATAAGTTTGTCACGTAAGCGCTCGAATAGATTAATAAACGTTGCTCTTAGACCACCCTTTGCTGTGCTTAAGTTGCTGTGCGCAAGGTGAGAGGGCAGAATAAAAAAGGCTTCAATCAGGCTAACTAATAAAGTAATCAACAATATGATGGGTATATACCTTAATACATCACCCATTTTTCCACTTAAAAACATCAGTGGGCTAAGTACCATCATAGTTGTTGCAAATGAGGAGAGCACGCCGGGAAGCACCTCTTTTGTGCCTACAATTGACGCATCCATAGCGGACAACCCTGATTGGCGTTTAGCGGCTATATTCTCAGCGATAACGAGCGAGTCATCCATTAATAAACCGATCGCAACGATCAAGCCAACTAAGGTCATCATATTGATCGAGTAGCCCAGTCCATACATTGCAAAGGTGGCACCGAGAAAAGAGACAGGCAACCCCATTGCAACCCAGAAGCTAAAGCGAATATTGAAGAATGCCCACATCACTAAGAACACTAAAATTAACCCCTGTAACCCGTTACTGGTTAATATGCGTAAGCGCTCTTTGATATTGACACTGACATCTTGAGTGATGGTGAAAAACACCCCCTCAGGCGCTATTTGACGCTCTTTTTCAAGCACCCTTTGGATAGCATCACGTACCTTTAAGGAGTCTTGATTATAATTTTTAGAGATCTCTAATATCGCTGCACGTTGACCGTTAAATAAAATTTTATCTTCCGCGAGGATGAATTGTTGCTCAATCTCTGCGATATCACCAAGGTATAACTGTGATCCTAACTCGCTGCTTTTTATCACACTGTCTTTGAACTGTTGAACGTTGGTACTCTTTTGATCAAAACGTACATTGGCTTGTTCTAATTGATTAGTTAACAATCCAGCAGGTAAGCTAATGCTCTGCTGCTCTACTAGCCTGCTTAAATCCGATATGCTGATATTATATTGCTTGAGTAACCAGTCTGAGATACGAATCTCAATTTCTTGCTCTGAGAACCCCTGTATTGTTACTTGTGCAATTAAAGGATTGGCTTTAAAACGTTTTTTCATCTGCTGCGCGTAAAGGAAGAGATCCTGCGCTGACATATCACCGCTAATCGCGATACTAGCAACATTAGCAATACGATCTAATTTGTTAACGCTGATCTGCTCAACGCGCTCTGGAAAATCTGTGATGGAATTAACCTGTTGCTGAATATCACTGGTAAAACTATCAATATTTTCACCGCTAGATATCTCTGCATTAGCAATGGCGATGTTTTCTCGTGCATCACAACTTAGCTCCTTAATGGCGCTTAAGCTATCCAGTGCTTCCTCTATAGGTTCACAGATCTCTTCCGCTACCTCATAGGGAGAAGCGCCGGGATAAGCGACACGAATTTCTACATTTTTAGTTGGCGTTACTGGGAAAGTATCTTTTTGCAGTTTAGGTAGGGCGAATAAACCAACCATTAAAATGACAAACATCACCACATTTGCAGCGGTAGGGTGCTTAGTAAAATAGGAGATCATAACGCCTCCTGCTGTTTAGCGCCTTTTACTAGCTTGAATCCGGTGGCTTCATCTAACCATTTAATGGCGTTTTTATCCGCTTGAGGTTTTAATTTCATCCCTGAAATAGCGGGCGACAATGGGCTTAAAATAACTTTATCATCGGCACTTAGGCCCGATTTTATGACCACTAGTTGTTGCTGTACAAAGTCGATTTCAATCGGTTTTATCTGTAATTTATTATCAGCATTAAGGATATATACCTGATTATTATGGATTGCAGTGCTTGGCAGAATTAATTGCTTGTTGAGTATTGGTGCTTTTAATGTCACTTTCACAAAGGTATTACGAATTAATGGCGGACGACTACCCGGTGATGCTTGCTGGTATGGCTTATCAATACGCACCACAATGCTTTGACTTTGGGTCTGTGCATCAAGTAAACCACCACTTCTATCAACGATCGCCTGCCAAGTTATTTTTCTATCGGCTGCTTGTAATTCAACGCTTGCTTGTAAATCTGTATGCAGATCATCGCTTGAGGTGGTTTCTTTTGTTGCTCTTCTCAATGGGCGCATTTTACCTAATGGAAATTGCGCGCTGACCTCTGCACTCTCTAAGCCATCAGCCTTAAGTAATAGTTCGCCACGATTGATATATTCAGCGTTTCCCACGTTGACTTCGGTAATACGTATATCAAAAGGCGCTTTTAATGTGGTTTTTTGTAGGTCTAAATCGATAATTGCAAGCTGACTATTAAGCACGTTTTTTTCAGCCTGATTAATTAGCAGGCTGTTTTTTAACGTCTGCAATTGTTGCTGGCTATTTAGCAGTTGGCGTTTACTGGCATCACGATCAGTATTGGAGATATTGCCCGTTTTATTGAGGCGCTCAAAACGCTCCATCTCCGCTTTTTGTAGTTTGAAATCTTGCTCTGCAATCTGTAAAGAGGATTGAATAGTTTCATCTTTTAACTTCGCGACTTCAAGTTGCGCCTCTATTTGCGCCTTGGTTAATAAAAAAGGAGCCGGGTCAATTTTAAGTATTGTTTCTCCTTTGTTAATGATTGAACCATTATCGAGTTGCTCTGATATCCAAATAACGGTCCCGGCGAGTTCCGACTGCACCTGCCAGTCGATGCTGGGTTGAATATATCCATACCCCGTTGCTGAGGGCTGTATTTTACGTGGAGATAGTTGCATCACACGTACTACTTTTGGACTTGCTGTTTTTTGGCTCTGAGGTGGGGCTTGCTTCATTGATGGCGCAAGTAATAGTGCTATCACTGCTAATAAAAGTGGGGGGATTAATAATAATCGTTTTTTCCAGCTAAATTTAATATCCATATTCTCAGCCTATTTTTTCAAATTAAATTAATTACGGTTTTATTGTGATTTTTAAGGTATCTCTTTGTGAGTATTTTAAGGTTATATTAGTATTTGCTAATTCGCTAATTAAGTTTTGAAATGTGTGATTGATAATACAATATTATTGATT
>Ga0316197_10000563_pt1 | contig 25729 bp, 26 predicted proteins | sample OudBiesiAoxic_MG_FD_204939 | JGI IMG/M metagenome (GOLD analysis project Ga0316197, IMG submission 204939) | Coastal sediment microbial communities from Oude Bieten Haven, Netherlands - site A oxic | ecosystem: Environmental > Aquatic > Marine > Coastal > Sediment | place: Netherlands... | reverse complement strand
ATCTACAATAATATGAGACCGCATCTGAGTTTGGGTATGCAAACGCCAAATGAAGTGCATGAAAAAGGCCAGCAGCTAGCGCTACTGGCCGATCAATAAACCGTCAACGTATTTTAGGACGTGACATTGTTACTATAAATAACACTCTATTCATTTGCTAAAGGATAGCCTTGATGAAAGCTATACAGCACATCTTTGCCGTATTAAGTACACTAACCTTGCTATGTTTTGCTACCAGCTCCGCTGCTAAAGAAGATTATGAGACGCAAGCCGTCTTAAAGCAGTTCCAACAAGCGAAACAAACACAGCCATTTTTCTTCTCATCTTATGGCTACGCGGTTTTTCCATCGGTTGGTAAGGGTGGTTTTTGGGTAGGAGGTGCTTATGGTACAGGTAGTGTGTACCAAGACAATGTGATAACAGGCTTCGCCAAGTTATACCAAGTCTCTTTTGGGTTACAGTTTGGCGGGCAGTCATACAGTGAAATAATCTTCTTCCAAGATAAACGTGCTTATGAACGCTTTATTGGCGGAAGTTTTGAATTAGATGCACAAGCATCTGCGGTTGCGCTAACAGAGGGCGCACAAGCAAAAGCGGGCACGGGTGGTGTTGGCGCTGGTGCTGGGGATAATTATGTCGATTCTAGTTACATTAATGGCGTAGCTGTCTTCACGAGTGCCAAAGGTGGCATGATGATTGAGGCCTCTATCGCTGGTCAGAAGTTTAGTTATGAAGCTCTGACACCGTTAACTGAACAGCAAGGTGTGACGGGTTTAGATACAAGTAAACCAACAGAACAACTTGATGATAGCTCGACTGTTATTATGGGCGACACGATCGAAAGGCCCTAGTTATTCAATCGACAGTATGTAGAGTACAAGACGGGGAAGCACTAAGCATTACCCGCCTTGTTCATTGGGTTTTCAGTTTGTAACATCAGGTTTATCACATGACTCACGGCGTCAGTGACTGTCGAGTAAATTGATCGTGCCCGCACTGGGAGCATAATTCAATGCGCTTAGCATGACTGTATATTTCATGATGGCCGCACTTTTCGCATACTAGCTTACCCAACCCCACAATTTCACCGGCTTGATAAATACCTTGATGCTGAAGATCATCCATCAGCTCATGCCATTCAATCTGCGTTTTATCCGTAATTTCAGCTAAACCGCTCCAAATTGATTCAGAAACAAGTTTATAAAATGGGCTTTCTGCGAAAGGTTCAGGGCTCTCTTCCACATTTTTTCCGAACTCTTTTAAATCTCGTTTTAAATAAGCCGAAATCAACGCCCATTCATCTTTTGTCATGTCGCTCGCAGCTTGACGATATTTCTCGGTTGTATCCACCCAATCTTTCAGTTCTTCAGGGCTGTGCCTCAAGGTTTCCGTGACCTTTTCAAGCAAGGCCTCATATTCCGCTTTTTGCTTAGCCATAACTCATCTCCTTCCCAATCGCTATAATAGTAATTATTGGTCTAAAAACGTGTAAATTGCCTGTTCAAAGCAACAATAAATCCCCCGAATTGGTCTCAGCTATTGTTGACACCTTTACCTTTAGTTATTCTATGTCGATTATATAGACTGTGTTTGTACTCAACTCACAAATTCCTGGATGCCATCGATGCAAGAACAATATCGCCCGCAGGACATTGAACAAAAAGTTCAAGAACATTGGGACAACAACAAAACATTTGTTGTAAGTGAAGACCCTAATAAAGAAAAATTCTACTGTCTCTCCATGTTCCCGTACCCAAGTGGTCGTCTACACATGGGACACGTTCGTAACTACACCATCGGTGATGTTGTTTCTCGTTACCAACGCCTACAAGGCAAAAACGTAATGCAACCTATCGGTTGGGATGCGTTTGGTCTGCCTGCTGAAAATGCCGCTGTTAAAAATAAAACAGCGCCAGCGCCTTGGACATACGAAAACATCGAATACATGAAAAACCAGCTTAAGCTATTAGGCTTTGGTTATGATTGGAGCCGTGAGTTCGCTACATGTACTCCTGAGTACTACCGTTGGGAACAAGAGTTCTTTACAAAACTGTACAACAAAGGCCTAGTTTATAAGAAAACCTCTTCTGTAAACTGGTGTCCAAACGACCAAACTGTTCTTGCAAATGAACAAGTTGAAGACGGTTGTTGCTGGCGTTGTGATACCCCTGTAGAACAAAAGAAAATTCCGCAGTGGTTCATTAAGATTACTGAATATGCACAAGAGCTTCTGGATGATCTAGATAACCTTGATGGTTGGCCTGAAATGGTTAAAACCATGCAACGTAACTGGATTGGGCGCTCAGAGGGTGTTGAATTATCTTTTGCTGTTAACGGCGAAGAAGCACCTTTAGAAGTGTATACCACGCGTCCAGATACGCTAATGGGTGTTACTTACGTTGGTATCGCTGCAGGTCACCCTCTTGCAGAGAAAGCCGCAGCAACAAACCCTGAGCTATTTGCGTTCACAGAAGAATGCCGTAATACCAAAGTTGCTGAAGCTGAATTGGCAACGATGGAAAAGAAAGGTATGGATACAGGCCTACGCGCTGTCCATCCACTTAACGGTCGTGAAGTGCCAATTTATGTCGCTAACTTCGTATTAATGGATTACGGCACAGGTGCGGTAATGGCGGTTCCTGCTCACGACCAACGTGATTACGAATTCGCGACTAAATACGGCCTAGACATCATTCCAGTAATCAAACCAGAAGACGGCTCTGAGCTGAACGTTTCTGAAGAAGCATACACAGAGAAAGGTGTACTGTTTGATTCTGGTGAATTTGATGGCCTTGCTTTCCAAGACGCATTTGATGCTATCGCTGCGAAACTAGAAGCTGAAGGCAAAGGCAAGAAAACAGTTAACTTCCGTCTACGTGACTGGGGGGTATCTCGTCAACGCTACTGGGGGGCTCCAATCCCAATGGTAACGACTGAAGATGGTGAGGTTCACCCAGTTCCAGCTGACCAATTACCTGTAATTCTTCCTGAAGATGTGGTGATGGATGGTGTAACAAGCCCAATCAAAGCAGATAAAGAGTGGGCGAAAACAACCTTCAATGGCGAGCCAGCACTGCGTGAAACGGATACCTTTGATACCTTCATGGAATCATCTTGGTATTACGCACGCTACTGTTCACCACAAGCTGATGATATTCTAGATCCTGAAAAAGCGAACTACTGGCTACCTGTAGACCAATACGTGGGTGGTATCGAGCACGCATGTATGCACTTACTGTACTCTCGCTTCTTCCACAAACTATTGCGTGATGCAGGTTATGTAACATCAAACGAACCATTCAAGCAGCTTTTATGTCAAGGTATGGTACTTGCTGATGCATTCCACCACACTAATGAGAAAGGCACAAAAGAGTGGATCGCACCTACTGATGTCACTATTGAGCGTGATGCAAAAGGCCGTATCGAAAAAGCAATTGATGATCAAGGTCGTGAAGTTGAACACTCAGGCATGATCAAAATGTCTAAGTCTAAAAACAACGGTATTGACCCTCAAGAGATGGTTGATAAGTTTGGTGCAGATACGGTTCGTCTATTCATGATGTTTGCATCACCTGCAGACATGACACTTGAGTGGCAAGAATCTGGTGTTGAAGGGGCAAGCCGCTTCCTTAAACGCGTATGGAAATTAGTTCACGAGCACACAAACAAAGGAACAGTTGAAGCACTAGATGTAGCAGCTCTTTCTGGCAACCAAAAAGCCCTACGTCGTGATATTCATAAAACAATTGCAAAAGTAAGTGATGATATTGGCCGTCGCCAAACATTCAACACCGCAATTGCAGCAATTATGGAACTAATGAACAAGCTAAACAAAGCACCTCAAGAGTCAGCACAAGATCGTGCCCTTCTTGATGAAGCTTTAAAAGCGGTTGTTGCTATGCTTTACCCAATGACACCACATGCAAGTTTTGAAATGTGGGAAGCATTAGGTGAAACAGACATCGATACTGCAGCATGGCCAACTTTCGATGAGAAAGCGCTTGTTGAAGATGAAAAAACGATTGTTGTTATGATCAACGGTAAGTTGCGTGCAAAACTGATCGTTGCGGCTGATGCAACAGAAGAGCAAGTTAAAGAACTTGGTCTAAAAGACGACAACGCAATTAAGTTCCTAGATGGCCTAACAATCCGTAAAGTTATTTACGTACCAGGTAAGCTACTAAACATCGTTGCTAACTAGTTTTACTGCTAACCGTTTTTACAGCTAACAGTAGTAACTAAAAACATAAGATACGATTTCCTGTTTAATGGAAATCGTATCTTATAATTTATCGATTGAACCAAAAATAACGATCTTTGTCTTATTCAAGACCGTATTCACTTAATCGATTAGTTTTCACTAATTTTTCAAGGAGCTGACTGGGTGAAAGCTTTATTTTCTATCAAAAGTACCCTTCGTACTTTGTGTGTTGCAGTGCTTGCCCTAGCCACTGCTTCTTGTGGTTTTCATCTTCGTGGTAACTATATGTTGCCTGATGATATCGCCAAACTATCGTTAACCAGTTTTGACCAATACAGTAAATTAACCCGCTTAGTTGAATCCCAATTTAAGCTACATGGCATTGAATCTGTTCCCCCTGCAGCAACAGTACCTAACCTGCATTTAATTGGTGAATCAACGGGTGAACGTACTTTATCGTTATACCAAAATAGCCGTAAAGCCGAATACGAACTGACCTATACCGTTCAATACCGTATTGTTGTGCCAAACAAAAGCACTGAAACATACACCACAAAAGTCACGCGTAATTTCTTGGATAACCCGCTAACGGCATTGGCTAAATCTGTCGAACGCGATGAACTTGAAGATGTCATGCGTCAACAAGCCGCACAACAAATTATGCGTCAGCTAGCTCGCTTAACTGCTATCTTCAATAAAATTGAGGAGCAAGAGCTTGAAATTGAGCTAGACGAAATGATGAAGGGTGATACCGAAACCAACGCGATTAAGCCAAGCCAAAGTACAGTGACTACAGAAAAAGTAGACGATACTAATGCCGCAAATGCGCTATTCAATCAAAATTCATCATATAATACGGCGCCTAATAATACCGATATGAATACTAACGCGGAATGAGAATTTACCCAGAACAACTGGCGCAGCAATTAAATAAAGGGCTGCGTCAGGCTTTCCTTCTTTTTGGTAATGAGCCATTAATTAAGCAAGAATGTGCCGACCAAATAAAGCAGTGTGCTCAACAAGCAGGTTTTCATGAGCGCCATGCTTTTACGATCGATAATCAACTAGATTGGAATGAAGTATTAAATTGCTGCCAAGCGATGAGTTTATTCTCAGCACAACAAGTTATTGAATTAGAAGTGCCAGAATCAGGTCTAAATGCAAACCATGCCAAAGCATTATTAGAAGTAATAAACCATCTTAATGATGATATTTTGTTGCTACTACAGGGCCCTCGCTTAAATAAAAAACAAGAAAGCGCCAAATGGTTTAAAGCCTTTGACAATATCAGCTTATATCTTCCTTGTAATACGCCTGATACTCGCCACTTGCCTCGATTTATTCAGGCTCGTTGCCAACAGCTTAAGCTGAAACCGGATCATGAATCTGTTGTGCTGCTGGCTCAATGGCACGAAGGAAACTTACTCGCATTAGCCCAAAGTTTACAGAAGCTCACTCTTCTCTATCCAGATGGCGAGCTAACCGTACCTCGCTTGCAAGAATCATTAAGCCGTCATAACCATTACACACCGTTTCAATTACTTGATGCCGTGTTAGCAGGTCAAGCAAAGCGTAGTCAACGTGTACTAAGACAGTTACAGGGTGAAGGGATTGAAGCAACAATTCTACTCCGAACATTGCAACGAGAACTAACCCAACTCTACAAAATGCAAGAGATGGGAATGAAAGGTACGCCTCTCAATAATATTTTTGAGCAGTATCGTATCTGGCAAAGTCGACGCGAAGTGTATATCGGTGCATTACACCGTTTACCCTTAACGACGCTCATTCAATTACTACAACGCTTAAGCTTATTAGAAATTCAAGTGAAGACCGATTACGACAGTAATCCTTGGCCAGCACTGAGTGCTTTATGCGCTGAAATGTGTGGCGTTCATACCCACACCAAGCTCTCTGATTTTTAAAATCGCCGTATAAAATATTACTTTTCGATTGAAGCTTAATCAAATGAAAGTGTAGTTGGTTGATTTAATTGACATTAAAGTAAATGAATTGAAAAAATCAATAAAGCGTTTGATGAGCTTGTAGCTAGGCGTGCAGAGCATGGTATACTGCGCCGCTAAATTGTGATTCAGATCGACTCTGGCTCCAATAATTTCAAATTTACACTACCGAGGCGACTCACTTGCAAACTCAAGAATTACACGATCTTATCGTTGACAAAGTTGACGATCTAAAAGCACAAGACATCGTAACTATCGATGTACGTGGTAAATCAAGCATCACCGATTTCATGGTTGTATGTACTGGTACATCTAACCGTCACGTTGCATCTATTGCAGATCACGTAGACAAAGAAACCAAACTGATCGACTACCCTCCATTTGGTATTAGCGGTGCAGAAGAAGGCCGTTGGGTTATCGTAGATATGGGTAACGTTATGCTTCATATCATGCAAGAAGAAGCTCGTGGCGTATATCAGCTGGAGAAGCTTTGGGGCTAACAGATAATGAAGCTTCAATTGATTGCTGTAGGCACTAAAATGCCTAAATGGGTTGAAGAAGGCTATAAAGAATATAGCCGTCGCTTCCCAAAAGATATGCCGTTAGAGCTAATTGAAATTCCTGCTGGTAAACGTGGAAAAAATGCTGACATCGCACGCATCTTACAAAAAGAAGGTGAAGCAATGTTAGCTACGGTTGCTAAAGGTAACCGCATTGTGACGCTTGATATTCCAGGGAAACGCTGGGATACAGGACAACTAGCTCAACAGCTGGATAGCTGGAAACTTGATGGTCGAGATGTATCGATTTTGATTGGCGGCCCAGAAGGGCTTTCTCCAGCATGTAAAGCTGCTGCAGAACAAAGCTGGTCATTATCTCCACTAACACTTCCCCACCCTTTGGTTCGTGTTGTGATGGCTGAAAGTTTGTACCGCGCGTGGAGTGTCACCGCAAACCATCCATACCACAGGGAATAAGTGTCAATGAGACAAAAGCGAACCCAGATCCGCGATCACCGGGCTGAGTCGGCACTCTTTTTTCGCCGTGCTCTTGTCTCATTCGCTGGCATCATCGCACTGATAGGCGTATTGCTCACTAATCTGTATTATATTCAGATCAGTGGGCATGATGACTATCAAACACGTTCCAATGATAACCGCATAAAAATTGTACCGGTCGCGCCTAACCGTGGTCTTATTTACGATCGTAACGGTGTATTACTTGCGGAGAACCAACCAGTTTATTCACTTGAGATATCAACCAATAAAGTTGAAAGCCTCAACGATACCTTTGCGCGCCTCAAAACCCTAATGAGCGTAACTGACGAAGATATTGAGCGCTTCAAAAAAGAGCGTCGTCGCACGCGTCGCTTTAAATCAGTCCCTATTCTTGATCAATTAACTGAAAATCAAGTTGCCCTATTCTCGGTTAATCAACACAAATTCCCTGGTGTTGAAGTAAAAGCCTACCTGAAACGCCATTACCCTTACGGTGATGCATTGACACACGTCTTAGGTTATGTCGCTAAAATCAATGACCGTGATATCCAAAAACTCGAACGTGATGAAAAAATCAGTAATTACAAAGCCACGCGAGATATTGGTAAATTAGGCATTGAACGTTATTACGAAGATTTACTTCACGGTACTTCTGGCTACCAAGAAGTTGAAGTAAACAGTCGTGGGCGTATTATCCGCACCTTGAAATACGTACCACCAATTCCAGGACAAGATATCAAATTGAATATTGATATCGAACTGCAGCTTTTCGTCAAAGAGCAATTAACGGTTCGTACACAAGATCCCGAGACGGGCGAAGAGATCATCGAATACAAACGAGGTTCTGTTGTCGTCATGGATCCGCGTGACTCAGCAGTTATCGCAATGGTATCAAGCCCAAGTTATGACCCTAATTTATTTGTTCATGGTATTTCAACGAAAAATTACCAGGCACTACTCAACAATAAAGATCGTCCGTTAGTTAACCGCGTCACACTGGGTATATACCCACCAGCATCGACCGTAAAACCATTGATTGCCGTTGCAGCACTAACAGAAGGCGTCGTTACCACACGTACAACTCGAAGTGATCCTGGCTGGTGGAAAATACCGAATACTAACAGTCGACCATTCCGCGATTGGTTACGCTGGGGACATGGCAAGGTCAACATTCATAAAGCCATTGAAGAGTCTGTTGATACCTTTTTCTATCAAATCGCTTATGACTTAGGTATCGATCGTTTATCTAGTTGGATGACCAAATTTGGTTACGGTGAATACACTGGCATTGATATACATGAAGAAAGTAAAGCCAACATGCCAACTCGAGAGTGGAAACAAGCGCGTTTTCGCCAACCTTGGTATCAAGGCGATACGATCCCTGTGGGTATCGGTCAAGGTTATTGGACAGCAACACCGTTACAAATAGCCAAAGCAACGACAGTTTTAGTCAATCAAGGTGTTGTACGCCCGCCGCATTTATTAAACAGCATCATTGATGATGATACTGAAACACCCGCAGTTTTTGATGAATACGCCCCAATAACAGGCGTAACAGATCAAAACTGGGAGATAGCTAAAGATGGTATGTATCGTGTTTTATACGGTGTGCGAGGCACAGCAAGACGTGCTTTCTACGGTGCTCAATATAAAGCAGGCGGAAAATCAGGTTCAGCTCAGGTATTTGGTTTAGCAAAAGACCAGAAATACAATGCAGCAGAACTCGAAGAGCATCTTCGCGATCACGCCCTATTTACAGCATTCGCACCGTATGACAAACCTGAGGTTGTTGTTGCAATGGTATTAGAAAATGCAGGTGGAGGCTCATCAAATGGTGGACCTGTTGCACGTAAGATATTTGACCATATTTTACTCAAGCCTACTGCACCTAACAGCAAAAATAACCCGCAAGCCGAGGTGGCGCAATGAGTATTATGGCTACAACCGGTAATAAGCGCACTCTAAGTGATCGCTTACACCTTGACCTCCCATTATTGTTAGGCATTTTAGCCCTAATGGGGTTTGGTCTATTAGTGATGTACAGTGCCAGTGGTCAAAGCTTGCCGATGATGGAGCGTCAAGCCGCTCGCATGTGTTTAGCACTGGGTGTAATGTTTATACTTGCCCAAATAGCCCCTCGCCACTACGAAACTTGGGCTCCATATTTATTTGGTGTTGGATTAATACTCTTACTCGGAGTGCTATTCTTTGGTGAGGCATCCAAAGGGGCTCAACGCTGGCTAAATTTAGGCTTTGTTCGCTTTCAGCCTTCAGAGCTAATAAAACTAGCTGTACCATTGATGATTGCACGCTTTATTAGTAGCAAACCATTACCACCGACTTTTACAAATATTGTTATTGCGGTGGTATTAATTTTTGTTCCAACCATTTTAATTGCCAAGCAGCCCGACCTTGGCACTTCCATTCTAATCGCCGCGTCTGGGGTTTTCGTGCTGTTTTTATCGGGCATGAGTTGGCGTATTATTTTTGCGGCAGGCACACTTCTCGGGGCGTTCATCCCTGTTTTGTGGTTCTTTTTAATGCGCGATTACCAACGTACGCGTGTGTTAACCCTTTTTAATCCAGAATCAGATCCTCTAGGGGCTGGTTATCACATCATCCAATCAAAAATTGCGATTGGGTCGGGTGGTTTAATGGGAAAAGGATGGCTGCAAGGTACACAGTCACAGCTAGAATTTTTACCAGAGCGCCACACCGATTTTATTTTTGCCGTTATCGCGGAAGAATGGGGATTAATCGGGGTAGCTTGTCTACTATCGATATACTTATTCATTATTGCCCGAGGGCTGATGCTTGCAAGTCGAGCTCAAACAGCCTTCGGACGTATGATGGCAGGTAGTATTGTCTTAAGTTTCTTTGTTTATGTTTTTGTAAACATTGGCATGGTAAGCGGTATTTTACCCGTTGTAGGCGTTCCACTTCCACTGATCAGCTATGGTGGTACCTCAATGGTTACTCTGATGGCTGGTTTTGGCATTCTTATGTCTATTCATACTCATAGAAAAATGTTGTCAAAGGCGACCTAAATGCGTTCATTATTATTCCTATTTCTCCTAATCCTTGCCGGATGTAGCTCGACGCCAGATACAAAAGAACAAAGCACAACGGAACCAGAGCAAAAGACAGAGCAAGAAAAACCCAATACACCGACAGCAATAGTCGCAACACCCGAGAACAATGATCCGAATGCAGGTCGTTACCGATTAGAAAATGACAAAGCACCTGATCAAGCATTGATTCTAAATCATATAGAGGCCGCCCAACCTCGCTATGAATCAAAAAGCTTAGCCGGTAATAAAGATTACACCTTACGCGGTAAGCGCTACAAAATTGAAAATATTGAAAATGGTTTTACCGAGCAAGGTAACGCTTCTTGGTACGGTGAAAAATTTCATGGTCATAAAACATCCAACGGTGAAATTTATGACATGTATTCAATGACGGCAGCCCACAAAACCTTACCACTGCCAAGCTACGTAAAAGTAACCAATACTAATAATGGTCAATCAACGATTGTCCGTGTTAATGATCGCGGCCCATTTCATGACGGGCGAATCATAGACTTAAGCATGGCTGCAGCCTCTAAACTGGGCGTAATCAAAACGGGGACTGCGCCCGTGAAAATTGAGTTAATCAAAGTCGTTAAACCTGATTCTGTTGATGAATGGCAATCTGCCAACCCAAACTACTACTTTGTTCAATTAGCCGCAGTAACCAATGAAGAAAAAGCAAAAGCCGTCGCCACTGAGTTAGAACAAAAATTTTCAACCAATGTCGACCTTAAAAAAGCGGAATCAGCAAAAGTTTACCGCATTCGCTTAGGCCCTTATATTGATCGTGATGAAGCATTGAAGCTAAGAGAAAAAGCAAGAGCAGGCCAATACCCACAAGCTTTTATCATTACAACGCAAAGAGAATTGGAACAAAAATAGTTTTCAGTAATCCAATAAAATTCACCCTCTCCAAGCCCATCAAGTGTTGATGGGCCGCTATGTCAAGATTATGGAATATTAGCTTTTAGCACTGATTCATAAATTTCAATCTGATATAGTGTGGATAGTTTTTAGCACTGTCATATAAAGTTACAATAATCATGAAGAAATCTGCTGCAACTTTTCAAACTATCATCGCTTCAGCGCTGATATTAGCTTCCGCTTCTGCCGCTGCTATACCTACAGTTGTCCCTGAGGCACCTCAAATTGCAGCTAAAGCCTATATTTTAATGGATTATAATTCTGGCAAAATCATTGCTGAAAGTAATTCAGATGAAAAATTACACCCTGCTAGTTTAACTAAAATGCTGACCAGCTATGTTATTGGTCAAGAAATCAAGAGTGGCAATATATCGCTTGATGACAAAGTATCAGTTAGCAACAATGCTTGGGCTAAGAATTTTCCTGGCTCATCTAAAATGTTTTTAGAACCTGGTAAGTTAGTTACTGTTCAAGAACTTAACAAAGGCATTATCATCCAATCTGGTAATGATGCTTGTACCGCGATGGCTGAACATATTGCGGGTTCAACCGATTCTTTTGTTGAGCTAATGAATGCTTGGGCAAAACGTATCGGTATGGAAAGCAGTCACTTTGTTAATGTGCACGGCTTAGATAATGACGACCATTTCTCTACTGCACATGATATGGCAACACTTGCACAAGCTGTTATTCGTGACGTACCTGACGAATATGCTATTTATAAAGAAAAATCATTTACGTATAACGGCATCACTCAATATAACCGTAATGGTCTGTTGTGGGATAAAAGCCTTAATGTCGATGGCATGAAAACAGGCCATACAGATCAAGCTGGATATAGCTTAGTCGCATCGGCCTATGAAGGAAAAATGCGCCTAATCAGTGTTGTGATGGGTACAAAGAGCGCGAATGCACGTAAAGCAGAAAGTAAAAAATTGCTTAACTATGGTTTCCGCTTCTTTGAAACAGTGACCCCACATAAAGCGAATGAAACATTTGTAACAGAAAAAGTATGGATGGGTGACATCGACCAGGTGAATCTTGGTGTTACTGAAGATACTTTTGTTACGCTGCCGCGTGGCCAAACTAAAGATTTAAAAGCGAGCTTTGTTCTAGAGAAAGAACTAAAAGCACCTATCGCTAAAGGCGATGTTGTTGGTAAGCTATTTTATCGCGTCGGCGATCAAGATATCGCTGAATATCCACTTGTTGCATTGAATGATGTTAATGAAGGCGGAATGTTTAGCCGCTTGATTGATTACGTCATGATGTTAATCCAAAGCTGGCTAAACTAATTATAAAACCGATAGATATCAACAAAGGCGACCACTAAGGTCGCCTTTTTCTTTACAGCTAACCTAATCACACCTTTTCAATACGCTTGTTTTCCAGCTACTGACACATTAATATGCAGCCTTATACCAATTAGATCATGCTGACTAATCTGGGTATTACAGTTAAACAAGAACGCTGGAGTTCAAGCATGTCGCAACAAGAACAACCTAAATTGAAAGATCTGTTAGAGTTCCCTTGTACATTTGCATACAAGGTGATGGGTTACAATAAACCTGAGCTGCCAGATCTGGTTGTAGAAGTTATTCAACGTCACGCACCAGGTGATTACACACCAACAGTTAAACCAAGTGGTAAAGGTACCTATAGTGCAGTATCAGTTACGATCACAGCCACATCTATCGAGCAGGTAGAAACGCTTTATAAAGAGCTAGGTGACATTGAGATTGTTCGTCTCGTTCTATAAATCGTCACGATTTATGAACGATTAACCGAATACCCCTACAAATTGGTGGCTGATAATTCAGCTGCCAAGCTTTATAATATGCTCAAAGCGCATCAAACATGGTGTGTTATGCTGAATTCATCAGGCTTTGCCTGGCTATCATAAGGGTGATAAATTGCAAAATAGTCTCATTATTCGCAACCTTGGCCGCCGAGATTATGAACCAACCTTGCAAGCCATGCATGAATTTACAGATCAACGTACACCAGAAACAACGGATGAAGTGTGGCTGGTTGAACACAACCCAGTCTTTACGCAGGGACAAGCAGGTAAAACAGAGCATTTATTAAATACCGGTGATATTCCCGTTATTCAAAGCGACCGTGGTGGACAAGTGACGTTTCACGGTCCGGGTCAGCTTGTTGCTTACGTATTGATTAATCTAAGACGCAATAAATTAGGTGTGCGTGATTTGGTTACGCATATCGAGAATACAGTTATTAATACTCTATCCCAGTTTGGGATTGAGTCCAATGCCCGCCCAGATGCACCTGGTGTCTATGTCGATAATAAAAAGATATGTTCACTAGGATTACGTATTAGGCGTGGTTGCTCTTTTCACGGTTTGGCACTCAATATAAATATGGACCTAACACCATTTTTACGCATTAACCCATGCGGTTATGCTGGAATGGAAATGACTCAACTAGCCTTATTGAGTGGTCCATCAGAACTAGATAAAGTTCAGCCTGTACTTGTGGAAGAGTTAACAAAGCTGCTCGCTTACCAGAGCATTGAGTGGATAACGGAAAGCAATTAATAATGAGCAAACCAATTAAGATCGAACAAGGTATCAAATACCGTGATGCCGACAAAATGGCGCTAATTCCTGTACGCAATGTTGCAGAAGAAGCACCTAAAGAAGTCTTACGAAAGCCAGCTTGGATGAAGATTAAACTTCCATCTGACAGCAAACGTATTCAAGAAATCAAATCTGCAATGCGTAAAAATAAACTTCACTCTGTTTGTGAAGAAGCCTCTTGCCCTAACCTTGCAGAGTGCTTTAACCACGGTACTGCTACCTTTATGATTTTGGGTGCGATTTGTACTCGCCGCTGCCCATTCTGTGATGTTGCTCATGGTCGCCCCCTACCACCAAGTGCAGAAGAGCCAAGCCATTTAGCTCAAACAATCGCAGACATGAAGTTGAAATACGTCGTTATCACCTCGGTGGACCGTGATGATCTACGCGATGGTGGCGCACAGCACTTTGTTGATTGTATCCGTGAAATTCGCGAGAAAAGTCCTGAAATCCATATCGAAACATTAGTACCCGATTTCCGTGGGCGTATGGATCGTGCGCTAGATATTCTTCAAGGTACACCACCTAATGTATTCAATCACAACCTTGAAACGGCACCTCGTTTGTACCGTAAAGCTCGCCCTGGCGCGAACTATCAGTGGTCACTTGATCTACTGAAGAAATTCAAAGAGATCCACCCTGAAGTGCCAACTAAATCTGGCGTTATGATGGGGCTTGGTGAAACAAAAGAAGAAATCATTCAAGTATTGAAAGATCTTCGTGCCCATGGTGTAACAATGCTAACACTCGGTCAGTACTTAGCACCTAGTCGTCACCATTTACCTGTTGAACGTTATGTACCACCAGCTGAATTTGATGAACTAAAAGAGATCGCACTTGAATTAGGTTTCACACATGCTGCATGTGGTCCTTTTGTGCGCTCATCTTATCATGCTGATCTTCAGGCTCAGGGTCTTGAAATTAAGTAATACACTTCAAGAACGACATTACGTCTAGCGCCTAAAAAAAACCGCTTAAGCACATGCTAAAGCGGTTTTTTTATATCTCACTACGTTTACTCTACTGGTTATTTGCGCGCTCAATAGCTAAAGCAAATACTGGAGCAATCGTATTTAACGCTTCTTCTGTAATTGGCTTACCATTTGAATCCGTCACGTTAATTGACGTACGGTTACCTAAATCACCAAGCTGTAATTTATAAGTACTATCATCCAACATAATGGGTTTAGTACCAAGCTCTGTCCAGAATGCATCATCAGGCGAGCGGAATTTCACTTCAACCACACCTTGAGAGCGATTACGACCTTCAACAGTAAACCCAAGATCTTCCACCAACGATGGCAGGCGCTCCCAGAATACATCATAAGCTGCACGCGCAATAATTACAGGTAATCCACTACGGTCTTTACCCATTGAGATTGGAATTTGTTTAACCAACTCTTGTGCTCGTAAACGTGCTTCGTCACGTACTTGTTGATCGTACTTTGCAGTCACTAAATTCAACATCGCAATACTATAACGCTCTTTATTAACGTCAGAGACTGGTTTTTCAATACCACCTTCGCGCCAATCAATCAAAGAGACTTTAAAGCTATAACGGTTAGACTCAGATGATTTCTCGATCAAATAACGGTTACCAATTTCAGTTTCTTCATCTTCATGAGTCCAGGTTACCCAATCAGTTTCAATTGAGTTTGCCGTTTGATTACGAATTCCCACATTTTTCTCTGCAATAATGCCTTGGATAAGTAACCAAACTTTAGGCAGTTCTTCTGCTTTCGGGAGCAACAACGTCACACCGTCTGCATCTTTCACTGAACGTGCACCAGGAATTAACTCTAATACCTGCTGTGGAGGACGAATATCAACCCCTGAACCAATCTCCCCTTGGTACGCTTTATTTTGAATAGTGTAATCATCGGTGCTAAAAGGTTCGGCTCCTGCAGGTAACGTCCAGCTTTCTAATGGTTTACTCTCAAGATAAGTAAAGTCTTGATTCGCTTGACGACGGCGATCAGCCCCCCCCGAACAAGCAGCCAAACTGGCAACCATAACAGTTGTTAATACAAGCCTGTAATTACAATTCATCTAGCTTTTAAGCTCCTACGCTTTTTGCAAATCACAGTAATACATTGGCATCTTTCAAAGCCTGAAGAACAACTGGATGTGCTGATTCACTTAACTCAGTTAACGGTAAACGCAAATAGCCATGCTTAATCAACCCTAATTGATGAGCTGCCCATTTAACCGGAATTGGATTAGATTCAACAAAAAGGTCTTTGTGCAACGGCATTAAGCGCGCATTGATCTTTTGCGCTGCTTCAAATTGGCCACTTAATGCCAATTTAAACATTGTTGCCATATCAGCTGCTGCAATATTAGCAGTTACAGAGATAACACCATGGCCACCCTGAGCAACAAAATCGAGACCTGTTGCATCATCACCGCTTAGTTGGATGAAGTCTTCACCACAAAGTTCCCTTGTTTTTTTAACTCGGGATAAATCACCTGTCGCATCTTTAATACCAACAATATTCTCGAATTTAGCAAGACGAGCAACCGTTTCAGGTAATAGGTCCACCGCCGTACGACCAGGTACATTATAGAGAATTTGCGGTAAATCAGTGGCTTCTGCGATGGCTTTATAATGCTGATATAAACCTTCTTGCGTCGGTTTATTGTAATACGGTGTGACGGTTAAACAACCCGCAACACCAGTACCAGAAAATAGTTTACTAAAAATGATGGCTTCATGCGTTGCATTCGCTCCTGTACCTGCAAGTACTTGAATACGGCCTTTAGCATATTCTAACGTCTTTAAAACAACCTTCACATGCTCATCAACGGTCAGAGTGGCTGACTCGCCAGAAGTACCTACAGCAACAATTGCATCAGTCCCTGCTGCAATATGATATTCAACCAAGTTAGCGAGACTTGCGTAATCTACTTCTCCAGCCTCGCCTAATGGTGTTATTAGCGCTACCATGCTTCCTGAAAACATGTCCATCTCCCCTTTTTTGTTAAGACTTCATGGTACTTTTGAGTGACTATAAACTCAAGCACGATAGTGGGTAAAATAGTGAACAATGACACTGTCTTATGAAATAAGGCGTATTCTCCCTTAGATAAGAAGACCTTTAATTAAGTAGTACACGAACCTCGCCGCAATATCACTCATTTAATGGTTCTGTGAATTACAATTAATCCCACCTTCGTTCCTGTGATACCATAAAAATGATGATAACAACACGATGTGTATGAATATGGAACATTACCTAGTTATTACTGCCGTTGGAACGGATCGCCCTGGAATTTCAAATGAGATAAGCCATCTTGTAACACAGTGTGGCTGCAATATTGTGGATAGCAGACTTGCTTTATTTGGTACTGAATTTACCATCATTATGTTGCTATCTGGTAATGCTAATGCCATTACTCGAGTCGAATCAACATTACCCTTAAAAGCACAAGAACAAGAATTAATAACCGTAATGAAAAGAACGACTAAACACCAAGAACGTTTTTTTCCATATACCGCTGATTTTCATATCGAAGCCGATGATACGCCAGGCCTGATAGAACAATTCACGCTCTTTTTTGCCACTCGAAAAGTTGATATCTCATCACTCAGTGCGCACACCGTAGAAGCTGAAAGTGATGATTCAACCAATCACTTTATTCTGCAGATCAGTACAAACTTGCCTGAAGGCTGCAACTTAATGACGCTACAAGAAGAATATGAAGCGCTTTGTCTTAACCTTCAGGTAAAAGGTACCGTTAATTTTATCGGTCACAATACCTAGCCCTATTATAAAAACGATTTATTTAGTAAAAAGTCACTACGCTCAGAAGGAAATAAACTATGAAGACTTTGACTGCTGGCACACCAGCACCAGCCTTCTCTTTGCTTAACCAAGATAATGAACTCACAAACCTTGCTGATTTTAAAGGTAAAAAAGTATTGGCATACTTCTACCCTAAAGCAATGACGCCTGGGTGCACGGTACAAGCCTGCGGTTTACGTGACAGTAAAACTGAATTAGATGCATTAAATGTAGTTGTACTAGGTATTAGCATCGATGCTGTTAAACGCCTGCCTAGATTCATTGAACGTGACAACCTCAATTTCACATTACTTTCAGATGAAGATCATGCGGTAGCTGAGCAGTTTGGTGTCTGGGGTGAGAAAAAGTTCATGGGTAAAATATATGATGGCCTTCATCGCATCAGTTTTTTAATCGATGAGAATGGCACCATTGAACATGTTTTTAATAAATTTAAAACAAAAACTCACCATGAAGTGGTATTAGATTATTTCAACAGTGCTGAGTAGTCGTTAGATTAATGAAACTAAAAAAGGTCGCATCTGCGACCTTTTTTATGCATCAAATTTAGCACGCTGAATTACATGCTAATACTATTACTCACTAACCGTATCATCTGGTTCAGAGGAAGGTAAGGCTCCCCATACCGCTTTCACTAATGTGGCCAACGGTATTGCGAAGAAAACGCCCCAGAAGCCCCATAACCCACCAAACACCAAGACAGCAACAATAATGGCGACAGGGTGCAAGTTAACTGCTTCAGAAAATAAGACCGGCACTAACACATTACCATCAAGCGCTTGAATAACACCATAAGCTGCAAGCAACCACCAAAAGTCAGGCGTCAATCCCCACTGGAACAGACCTACCATCGCGACAGGTACAGTAACCGCTGCTGCACCAATGTATGGAATAAGCACAGAAAGCCCAACAAGCACACTCAATAGAACAGCGTAACGCAAGTCCATGACAGCAAAAGTAATATAACTCGCAATACCAATGATAAAAATTTCAGTGACTTTACCTCGAATATAATTCGAAATTTGTTCATTCATCTCTGCGCCGACTTTACTTGTTAGACGGCGATTTTTAGGCAGGATACCGCTCATTGTTGCCAGCATTTCATCTTTATCTTTTAATAAGAAAAAGACCAATAGCGGCACTAAGATCAAATAAACAGCTATCGTTGCCAGACTCACTAAAGATGCCAGCGACCCTTTAACAGCACTTTCGCCTAATCCCATCACTTTCTCACGAAACGTTGTCATAAACGTAATCGCTTGATGAGGTTGAACAAAGTCAGGGTAACGTTCAGGTAAGCTAGAAACGTAATGCTGTAAATCATTAAACATTGTTGGTACATCAGCAGCAAAATTACCCACTTGATGCCAGATGGTAGGTACTAACCCAAAAAAGGCCATAACCATTAAACCAGCAAAAATAAGCAATACCACTAAGACGGCAACAGTCCGTGGCAAACCTAAACGCTCTAAGCGCATAACCGGCCATTCCAATAAATACGCCAGTACAATAGCGACTAATAGTGGTGCGATAAGGTTACCGAAGAAGTAGATCGTTAAAAAACCACCTAGCAAAATAGCGATCAAACTCACCGCATGAGGATCTGAGAATCTTCGCGTGTACCAGCGATTTAGCATATCCAGCATAAATATTTTTCACAGCCTTTTAGTTGCGATAATGACAAGCTCTTGTGGAGTATCGGCTTGTACCTTTATATTAAATCCATTATTAATAAGATAACGGGAAATATCTTGTCTCGCTCCCGCATCAGAGATAATCATTTCTATACTCTGATTTGAACGAAGACTTTTACTTGCTCTTTTTGCTAATAAAAGCGCCAAAGGGCAACGTTCTGAAGCTAAATTGAGCGTTTGAATATCCATTCAGGTATGCTGACAATTACTATCCATCAGGGTATTGTAAAGGACATCGGTTCGACAAAAAAGAAACCCGTCATAAGTTTCGTTGTCTTATTAGCATAAATCTCTAATAATTGGTTATATAATCAATTATTTCGTATTACCAATTAGCGTCGATAACTTCCATAAAGGCGGCAGTATTATAAACATGTTTCGTTTTGCTAAAGTGCCAACCTATCTATTAATCAGTGCTTTACTAAGCTCTAGTTTCACTGTGAGCGCTAACAACAGCAACAGTCTACCAGAAATTGGGACAACAGCTGGTGCGACATTAACAATAGAAAAAGGGCAGGAGTACGGTGATGCATACATGCGTATGTTACGTGCTAGCCAACCTGTTATCAGTGACCCTTTATTATCAGAGTATGTACAAGATTTAGGTCTTCGTCTTGTTGCTAATGCAGACAGTGTACGCACGCCATTTAATTTCTTCATGATCCAAAATCGTGAAATTAATGCATTCGCGTTTTTTGGCGGCTACGTAGCGATTCATAGTGGGTTGTTTTTATACGCTCAATCAGAAAGCGAATTAGCTTCGGTTATTGCCCACGAAATCGCACACGTTACTCAACGTCACCTCGCCAGAAGCATGGAAGATCAAGCTAAAAAATCACCCATGACAATGGCAGCACTCGTGGGGTCTTTAATGCTTGCTATTGCGGCGCCTGAAGCCGGAATCGCCGCTATTCATGCGACTACGGCAGCATCGATGCAAGGGCAAATTAACTATACTCGAAGTAATGAAAAAGAAGCTGACCGTATCGGTATTGCGACGTTAGCCAAAGCGGGCTTTGAAGTAAAGGCCATGCCTCGCTTCTTCGGACGCTTAGCCGATCAATACCGTTATGCCAGTAAACCACCAGCGATGTTATTGACTCACCCATTACCAGAGGCTCGTGTTTCTGATACACGTAATCGTGCGAATCAATACCCCAATGTAAGGCTACCACTATCTGAACCTTACCAGCTTACTCGAGCACGCATTGTGGCACGTTATGCTGGTATTGAGAGCGAAGCGGCACTTGATTGGTTTAACCGTAAAATGAAAAAAGCGTCTCCCCAAATGAAACAAGCGCTTAATTATGGTAAAGCGCTGGTATACATGGATTCAGGCAAATACCAACAAGCCCATGCGTTATTGGACCCTCTTATTGCGGCTGAACCCAATAATCGCTTTTACATCGATTCTGCGACCGATCTCGATTTATTCCAAAAACGCTATGACTCAGCAGTTAATCGCTTAGAAAAAGCGCTTCGACAAAACCCAAACAACAGCGTGTTACGCTTGAACTTAGCGCATGCTTTGCAAGAATCAGGGTTAAATGCGAGCAGCATTTCGATACTTACCCGCTACACCTATGACAACCCTAATGATAGCAACGGTTGGAGTCTACTGGCTCAAGCCTATGCAGCAGCAGGTAAACGAGACGGTGAATTAGCCTCTCGCGCAGAGTTAATGGCACTACGAGGTCAATGGGACAGAGCGATTAATAATTATATTCAAGCGAGTCAAATCGCTGATGTTAATTCACTAGACCAAGCACGCTATGATGCCCGTATTGATCAGCTACGTTTATCTCGTGAACGTTTTGCAAATCTGCAATAGTCGCTAAATTATTCAACAGTCTTCGTTTTTTATATGTTGCAGTTCCCCTACAATGGAGCTGTAACATAATTAACAACTTACCATCACAAATAGCTCATCATTAAAAACAATAAATTAATTTAACATTACGTTACTTAGGAGAAGCCGCTCATGTCAGTCACTATTTACCATAACCCTCGCTGCTCTAAGAGCCGTCAAACACTCGCTCTTATCGAAGAAAAAGGGATTGCACCGACAATTGTTAAATACCTAGACGAAACGCCAACTAAAAATGAATTAAAAGCTCTCTTCGCCAAATTAGGTTACGCATCTGTACGCGATATGATGCGCACAAAAGAAGATGTATACAAAACACTGGCTTTAGGCGAAGGCACTGTGACTGACGAACAGCTATTTACTGCGATGAACCAGAACCCAAAACTCATTGAGCGCCCTATTGTTGTGAATGGCGAAAAGGCTGCCATGGGTCGCCCACCAGAGTCAGTTTTGGATATTTTATAATGCTAACGGTGCTTGTGCTGTATTACAGCCGCCATGGTAATACACGTCAGCTTGCGCGACACATTGCTCGTGGTATTGAGCAAGTCGGTGGCTGTGAAGCCCAGCTACGTACTGTCGCCGAGATTAACGTACAAGGGCAAACTGATGAGTTACCGCTCACTGGTGATCCAATTGTAACACTGGAAGATTTAAAACAATGCGCTGGAATTGCACTTGGTAGCCCTGTTCGCTTCGGCAATATGGCTGCGCCACTTAAGCACTTCATTGATAGCACCAGCACTGAATGGTTATCGGGAACATTAATTGGTAAGCCTGCAAGTGTGTTTACCTCGTCGTCCTCGATGCATGGCGGTCAGGAAACAACGTTGCAATCTATGATGCTTCCTCTGCTGCACCACGGAATGGTCGTGGTTGGGATCCCATATTCAGAGCCGTTGCTGCATACCACACAACATGGTGGTACGCCTTATGGTGCTTCCCATTTAAATAATGAGAACAATAAAACCATTCACTCAACAGAAGCTGCTCTAGCACAATCTTTGGGGAAACGACTCGCCACTATCGCATTAAAACTGAACGGATAACTATTTTCATAGTGCTCACCTGAGCCTTTGTAAGGGATAACACCATGACGCCTATGAGCTCGAACACAAAAAATTTACGCTATTTCGCACTCATTGCGAATCTTTCCCTAATCCTATGGGTTGGGTTATGGCAAAGTACGATTTCTCCCCATCCCCACCTGAATAATTACGTTATTGCAGTGATGTGGATAATACCAATGCTATTGCCTTTAAAAGGTATTTTAGAAGGTAAAGCGTATACGCATGCATGGGCGAACTTTATTTTAATGTTCTACTTTCTGCATGCATTAACGATTTTGTGGGTTGATGATGGTGAGCGTTGGTTAGCATTGGTCGAGCTAGTCATTACATCCTGTACTTTTATTGCCAATATTTTGTTTGCCCGTGTTAGAGCAAAAGAACTTGGTATTAGGTTAAAGCGTTTATCTCAAGTCGAAAGAGAAGAAAAAGAAGCTCACGACACCAAAGAACCAAAATAAAAAAGGCGCCAGTTATGGCGCCTTTCTTCATTTTCACTCAAAGCATATGGGCTATTAGCCGCTTAAGATTTCCAGTAATACACTTCAACTTGAGCCTGTTCAGGCTGCATTGTTGCACTCACATCAACTACATTAAGATCAACAGGCAACGGAGCTGGCTGATTATTAGATGCTTGTGGGTCAATCGGCTTTATTAGCATATTCTTTTGAGCGATATCAGCGGCAACAGGATCAATAACATCTGTTGCAGTATTATCTTCAAACTCAACCGTACCCTGTACATCAATCGCTTTTTGACTGATGCGTGAATCTTGACCTAGTTCACGACGAAATATCTCTTCACTACTCAATAGCTTCACATCAAATTGAACTGAATCGCCTTTTAACTGATTCGCATTAACCGATGCTACAGAAGTTAAATTTGTCAGCATTCTTTCCAACGTAAAAAAGTCTTCGGTTGTTTTTACATTCGCTACTTGAATGGCAAACGCGCCATCACTCGCGCCACCGAGTTGAACCGCATATTTCGCCGCAAGTTTGTCGGCAACCTTATTCATCATGTCGGTTGTTGCTGTAGCAGCCGTGCCTGATGCTTGCCCTTCTGCGGGTGCTTTTTGAGAATTCACAATTTGATCAGGCTTTTGAGGGAATAGCTGCCAAGATAAATCGATATTATCATCTGCTTGTTTACGTGCACGAACAACAAGTACCGCATCAGGTTTATAACGTTGACTTGCTTCTGCAATTGGCTGAACAAATCCACCCCACAAATCAGGAATACTTAATGCAGTTACATCATCAAAATCACCAATCGGCATAATAACCGGCAAGCCACGTTTATCTGCAGCAAGGTTCATCTGTGGTTGCAAAGAATTACCCGATTGATCCCACAAAATTGCACGTTCACGGTTTGACTCTTCAACCAGCCACACCAAAATAGTTGGGCGCTGCTCATTCCATAGTGTTGCGTTAGCTTTGGTTAATAGATCTCGGACTTGACCACCATTAAACGTCAGATCTAATGTACGATCACCATTAAGATTACCGTAACCAAATTGACTGATGTATGGTCGGCTATTAGCCATCGCCTTACGAATCACTTCGTTATTAGCAATTTCACTCTGACCAGATACCTTAATCAATACCTGCTCTAACCCTTGGGCTTGTGCTTGTTTCTCTGATTGTTTATCGGTATCAGGTAATACAACCTGAGTTTGATACAAATTGGTAACAGTCGCGGCTTTCACCGGTAAGGCTAATAAAGCCAAAAATAAAAAAGCAAAACGCAGCATAAAAAACTCTTTCATAGCTTAGTTAGTCTCTGAGCACTAAATACTCAGATTAAGATGCAGCAACGTTTGTTGCCATAAAAAGTGCGATACGTCTCTACTATATCAGACTACCTAAATTTTACCTGAATGAATGGAAATTCTAACCCAATCTTGATAATCACTCAAAATCATCATCTCACATTATTCAAACTCATTTAGAGCCCTATCCTCCCCTACAACCATAACGGGTAATTAATAGATTCATTGATTATAAGCAACATATTGCCACTAACTGATGTAGGTAATCGATTGCTTACATGTTAGGATTGCGCGATTTTATTTTCAGATAGGGTGATAAACAATAATGATGCAGGTACTGCAAGGTGCCCAAATGCTCTTTGTCGCATTTGGTGCGTTAGTTCTGGTTCCATTACTAACAGGCTTAGATCCTAATGTTGCCCTCTTTGGTGCAGGTATAGGAACACTCCTTTTTCAAGTTATAACCAAACGTTCTGTTCCTATTTTTCTCGCGTCTTCTTTCGCGTTTATAGCTCCAATTATGTATGGGGTTCAAACATGGGGCATCGCTAGCACTATGGGCGGTCTTATGACTGCTGGTGTGGTTTACGTATTAATGGGTGTTTTGATTAAAGTTCGTGGAGTCGGATTTATCCATAAAATACTACCACCTGTTGTTGTCGGCCCTGTCATTATGGTTATCGGTCTTGGTTTGGCGCCAGCTGCCGTTAATATGGCGCTAGGTAAAAGTGGCGATGGTGGCATACAGCTAGTCAACGGTGATGCTGCAATATGGATTTCAGCCGTTTCATTAATAACAACAATTGCTTTTAGTGTCTTTGCGAAAGGCTTTTTCAAGCTGATGCCGATTATGGCAGGCGTTGTCGCAGGGTACTGCGTAAGTCTTGGGTTTGGCGTCGTTGATTTCACGCCTGTTATTCAAGCAAGCTGGTTAGCAATGCCCAACTTCACTTACCCTGAATTCAATATCAACGCTATTTTATTCATGATCCCTGTTGCTATTGCACCAGCGGTCGAACATGTCGGTGATATGCTAGCAATATCAAACGTAACAGGAAAAGATTACCTGAAAAAACCAGGGCTTCACCGTACGATTGCTGGTGATGGTATTGCAACTATTGCGGCATCAATGTTTGGCGCACCACCGAATACCACTTACTCTGAAGTGACTGGCGCTGTAATGCTCACAAAAGCATTTAATCCTATTATCATGACATGGGCAGCTGTAACAGCACTTGTGTTAGCTTTTGTCGGTAAGCTCGGTGCTGTACTGCAAACAATCCCTGTGCCTGTAATGGGTGGGATCATGATTTTGTTATTCGGTTCAATCGCAACCGTTGGTCTTAATACCCTAATTAAAAACCAAGTTGATTTACACAAAGCCCGTAACTTAGTGATTGTTGCAGTTACACTGGTTTTTGGTATTGGTGGAATGGCATTTGGTATTGGCGAATTCAGCCTTCAAGGCATCAGCCTGTGCGGTATCGTAGCAATTGTACTTAATCTCATCTTACCGGATGATTTAGGTGAATCACACGTTGTAGATAATGCGCAAATGGAAGAAACGCAGAATAAATAAACGACAATAGCCGACATACAGATAATAAAAAGCCGAACGTAAGTTCGGCTTTTTTACATCAACTGTCCCGTCCTGAAATGTGTTTACACATTTAGGACTTATTATGACTACATCAATCACCCCCTGCGTTAAACGTACTCAACGCGATTATACTTTGGGCTTTAAATTGCAGGTTGTAGCCGCCGTT
>Ga0316197_10000562_pt1 | contig 25746 bp, 22 predicted proteins | sample OudBiesiAoxic_MG_FD_204939 | JGI IMG/M metagenome (GOLD analysis project Ga0316197, IMG submission 204939) | Coastal sediment microbial communities from Oude Bieten Haven, Netherlands - site A oxic | ecosystem: Environmental > Aquatic > Marine > Coastal > Sediment | place: Netherlands... | reverse complement strand
CGCCCAACATGTTCGTTGGTGCCTGGCACCGATGAACGTGTTTGCTCCGGTCGCAGCCGGGTCTGGTTGCAGAGGGCCTCGATCTGTCGGTCAGACTCTCTCCATGACGTTTCGTGGCCCCGCGATCGAGCTCGACCGGGACGAACTGCTCCGCAAGTACGCTGCCGAACGCGACAAGCGACTCCGCGAGGACGGCAACGAGCAGTACGTCGAGCCGGTGGGCGAGTTCGCTCATTTCCTCGACGATCCGTACGCCGAACCCGAACCGCGAGAGCCCCTGACCGACGAGGTCGAAGTCGCGTTCATCGGCGGTGGCTTCGCCGGGCTGGTCACCGGCGCCAAACTTGCGCAAGCCGGCATCACCGATGTCCGGATCATCGAGAAGGGCGGAGACTTCGGCGGGACGTGGTACTGGAATCGGTACCCCGGTGCGCAGTGCGACACCGCCTCGTTCATCTATCTCCCGTTGCTCGAGGAAACCGGGCACATGCCGAGCGAGAAGTACACCCACGCCCCCGAGATCGCCGAGCACTGCCGGCGGATCGGTAAACACTTCGACCTCTACGACAACGCCGTCTTTTCGACCGAGGTCACCGGCGTCGAGTGGGACGACGAGGCCGGCCGCTGGACGATTCACACGAACCGCGGCGACGCGATACGCGCGAAGTACCTCGCGATGGGGACCGGGCCGCTCCATCGCCCGAAGTTGCCCGGCATTCCCGGTCTCGAGCGGTTCGAGGGACACAGCTTCCACACCAGCCGCTGGGACTACGAGTACACCGGTGGCGATCCGTCGGATCCGTCGATGCCGGCGCTCGCCGACAAACGCGTCGGGATCATCGGCACGGGCGCCACCGCGGTCCAGTGTGTGCCGCATCTCGCCCGTGCGGCAGGGGAGTTGTACGTGTTTCAGCGCACGCCGTCGTCGATCGACGTTCGGAACAATCACCCGACCGATCCTGGCTGGTTCTCGACGCTCGAGCCGGGCTGGCAGCAGCGGTGGATGGAAAACTTCACCACGCTGCAGACGGGTGGCTTCGCCGACGAAGACCTCGTGATGGACGGCTGGACCGACATCTCCCTGCGCATCCGCGACAAGCTGCTGTCGGCGCCCGAACCCGACCTCTCACCCGAGGGAATGCTGGCCGCCTATCACGACAGCGACGACGAGAAGATGAGTGAGATCCGTGCTCGCGTCGACGCGGTGATTGCCGATCCCGAGACGGCAGAGGCGCTCAAGCCGTGGTATCGCCAGCTCTGCAAGCGACCGTGCTTTCACGACCAGTACCTCGACGCGTTCAACGAACCCACTACGCATCTCGTCCACACCGATGGCAAGGGCGTCGAGGAGATCACCGAGTCGGGCGTCGTCGTCGACGGCGTCGAGTACGAACTCGACTGCATCATCTACGCCTCCGGTTTCGAGGTCGGCACAGAGTTCACCCGCCGCTGGGGATACGACGTGTGCGGGCGTGACGGCGAGATGCTCTCGCAGCATTGGGCCGACGGGATGACCAGCCTCCACGGGATCCACGTCCACGGCTTCCCGAACATGTTCATCGTCAGCCCCACGCAGGGGGCGAACCTCATCTCCAACATTCCGCACAACCTCACCGAGGCGGGGGAGACCATCGCAACCGTGATCGCCCACGCGAACGAGCTCGGCGCTGACGAGATCGAGGTCACGGCTGCGGCCGAAGCGGCATGGGTGGCGAAGCTCGAAGCCGGTGGACGCACCTTTGGCGGTGACCCGACGTGTACGCCGGGTTACTACAACAACGAGGGCAAGGGTGCCGACGAGAAGGCCACCAGGAACTCGCTCGGCTACCCCGACGGGCCCGTCGCGTATTTCGAACACATCGATCGCTGGCGCACCTCCGGCGACTTCGATGGTCTCGAATTCCGCTGAATCGAAAGCAGCCGTCACCGTGACGGGTCAGCGCGGCACTCGTTTCGAACTGGCATGATGCTGCCGTGCCGAGCGCTGCGCCTGCCGTTGAACTCCTGCCGGTCCCCGCGAATGGGCGGGTGTACTCGATTGACGGCGCGGTTCGACTTGGCGACGTCGACCGCAACGGCCGGATGCGGTTCGACGCGACGGCGCGTTTCATGCAGGACGTCGCAACCGATGACGCGTCCGACGCCGGCTTGGACCGCACGTACGGGTGGCTCGTTCGGCGCACGTTGATCGAGACGACACGACCGGCACGACTCGGCGAGCGGATCGAGGTGTCGACCTGGTGCACTGGGATCGGCCGTTCCTGGGCCGAGCGTCGCACGCAGATCATGGGTGATCGTGGCGCCATGATCGACGCCGTCAGCCTGTGGGTACAGGTCGATGTTGAAACCGGGCGGCCTGCCCGTATCGCTGCCGATTTTCGCGATGCGTACGCAGCAACCGCAGGGGGCCGCACGGTTTCGGCCCGACTGGCACTTCCCGGCCCTGAAGCCGATCGCGCCGAACGCCCCTGGGCGGTCCGCCGTACCGATCTCGACCCGTTCGGGCATGTCAACAACGCGGCCACGTGGGCGTTTCTCGAAGACGCGGCCGAACTCGACGTCTCGGAGCGCGTCGGCCGAGCCGAGTTGGAGTACCTCCAACCGGTCGAGTACGGCGAGCGGGATTCGACCCTCGTCACGAAGCTCGACGACCAGGCGACGACGGCCTGGCTCGTCACCGAGGGGTCGGTGCGTGCTGCGGCGCGCTGGACCCCGGGCGACGATTGACGATCAGCGCAAGACGATCTGGGCGGCCCCCGCGGAGGTCGTCCCAATGCTCGCTGCGGTGTGGCCCGTGGCGGTCAACTCGGCCAGTACCGCAGCGGTCGAGCTCGGATCGACTCCGAAGATCAGTCCCCCTGAGGTCTGGGCGTCGGCGATCAGCAACTGGTGCAGCTCGTCGTGATCGCCCGCGTCGAGCACGTCGGCACCCCACGCGAGATTGCGTCGGCTGCCTCCCGGCATGACTCCCGCCGTGGCATGCGCCACCGCGCCGTCGAGGAAGGGGACCGATGCGAATTCGATGTCGCAGCGCACTCCTGACTCGATCGCCATGCGCCCGAGGTGTCCGAGGAGTCCGAAGCCCGTCACGTCGGTACAACTGGTCGCTCCGGCCTCAACTGCGAGTCGGGCGCCGATGTCGTTGAGGCGGGTCATCGACGCGACTGCCGCCTCGGCCTCGGCCGCGGTTGCGACATCAGCCTTGATCGCTGTGGTGATCACGCCCACGCCGAGCGGCTTGGTGAGGATCAGGTCTTGGCCGGGGCGGAGTCCGGCGTTGGTGAGGATCCGGTTCGGGTCGACCTCACCGGTGACCGACATACCGTACTTCGGCTCGGGGTCGTCGATCGTGTGTCCGCCGACGATCGCGAATCCGGCGGCGGTTGCGATGTCCTGACCGCCGGCCAACAGCTCACCAAGCAGCTCGGTCGGGAGTACGTCGGTGTTCCAGCCGACGAGATTGAGGGCGAACAGCGGTCGGCCGCCCATCGCGTAGACGTCGGACACGCTGTTCGCGGCAGCGACTCGACCCCAGGTCCGAGCGTCGTCGACGACCGGTGTGATGAAGTCGGCGGTCGAGACGAGTGCCCGGTGCGCGTCGAGTTGCCACACGGCGGCATCGTCGCCGGTGTCGGGACCCACGAGCAGTTCTGCGGGGTGGTCGGTCTGTAGATGGCGCACGACGTGCGCCAGCTCGCCCGGGGCGAGCTTGCAGCCTCAACCGGCCCCGTGGCTGAACTGTGTGAGGCGAATCCGATCGCGTTCACTCATGTCCGCACCCTACCCACGGGTCCTCCTGGGTGTGGCGTGCCACGGGTAGCGTGTTCCGATGCCAATCGGGACCGACGTCGAGGCCGGACGACTCGACGAGGTGCGGCTCACGCACCTCAAACAACTCGAGTCCGAAGCGATTCACATCATGCGTGAAGTCGTTGCGCAGTTCGAGCGGCCGGTGATGCTGTACTCGATCGGCAAGGACTCGTCGGTGCTGTTGCACCTGGCGCGCAAGGCGTTCCATCCCGGTCCGATTCCGTTTCCATTGCTGCACATCGACACGACGTGGAAATTCCGCGAGATGATCGAGTTCCGCAACAGGATCGCCGATGAACTCGACCTGGAGATGCGGGTGCACACGAACCAGGAGGGTGTCGAGGCGGGGATCAACCCCTTCGAGCACGGTTCGATGAACTACACCGACATCATGAAGACGCAGGCGCTCAAGCAGGCGCTGACCGCCGGCGGGTACGATGCCGCGTTCGGTGGCGCGCGCCGTGACGAGGAGAAGTCGCGGGCCAAGGAGCGGGTCTTCAGCTTCCGCGACCAGCACCACCGCTGGGATCCGAAGAACCAACGGCCGGAGTTGTGGAGCCTGTACAACGGCCGGGTCTCGAAGGGCGAGAGCATCCGGGTGTTCCCGATCAGCAACTGGACCGAACTCGACATCTGGCAGTACGTCCATCTCGAGGGCATCGACATCGTGCCGCTCTACTACTCAGCGCCGCGCCCGGTCGTGACCCGCAACGGTGTGCTGATCATGATCGACGACGATCGCTTCCAGTTCGAGCCAGGTGAGGAGCCCGAGACACGGTCGGTCCGATTCCGCACGCTCGGCTGTTACCCACTCTCGGGCGGGGTGGAGTCGACGGCCACGACGTTGCCCGAGATCATCCAGGAGATGCTGCTCGCCACCCGCTCCGAGCGTGAGGGACGGGTGATCGACTACGACCAGTCGGGATCGATGGAGGAGAAGAAGAAGGAAGGGTATTTCTGATGCCGGACCAGCGTGTTCCCTCGATGGTCTGCTGTGGGAAAGGTTGTTTCTGAGCCATGTCGCATCAATCCGACCTCATCGCTACCGACATCGAGGCCTATCTGGCCGAGCACGAGCGCAAGGACTTGCTCAGGTTCCTCACCTGCGGTTCGGTCGACGATGGCAAGAGCACGCTCATCGGTCGACTCCTGCACGACTCGAAAATGATCTACGAGGACACGCTGGCCGCGCTCGAAGCCGACTCGACAACGTCGGGAACCCAGGGCGATCAGGTCGACCTCGCGCTGCTCACCGACGGCCTGAAGGCCGAGCGGGAGCAGGGCATCACGATCGACGTGGCGTATCGCTATTTCTCGACGGCGAAGCGCAAGTTCATCATCGCCGACACACCGGGGCACGAGCAGTACACCCGGAACATGGCCACCGGCGCCTCGAACTGTCAGCTCGCCGTGATCCTGATCGATGCCCGCTATGGCGTACTCGCCCAGACGAAACGGCACAGCTTCATCGCCAGCCTGCTCGGCATCCGCCACATCGTGGTGGCGGTCAACAAGATGGATCTCGTCGACTGGTCGCAACAGCGCTACGACGAGATCTGTGACGACTACCGCGAGTTCACCAAGTCGCTCGACCTCGTCGACCCCTACTTCCTTCCGATGTCCGCCCTGCTCGGCGACAACGTGGTCGACCCCAGCGAGAACATGAGCTGGTTCGACGGCGCACCGCTGATGGCCCACTTGGAGACCGTCGATGCCGAGGCGGGGTTGGACCTCGACCGGTTCCGGCTGCCCGTGCAGATGGTGATCCGGCCCGATCTCGACTTCCGCGGCTTCGCCGGCACGGTGGCCTCGGGCGTCATCCGCCCGGGCGACGACGTGGTTTCGCTGCCATCGGGCGTGCGTTCCACGGTCGATCGGATCGTGACCTACGACGGCGACCTGGATCTCGCCGGACCGGGTCGCGCGGTCACGGTCACGCTGACCGACGAGATCGACGTCAGCCGCGGGGACCTGCTCGTCGGCGCAGGAGAACGCCCGAACCGGGCGCACGACGTCGACGCGATGGTCGTGTGGATGTCCGACGCCGAGCTGATGCCGGGCCGCCAGTATCTCCTCCAGACGACGAATGGCACGAGTAACGCCTCGGTGACGGCGATCCGCCATCGCGTCGACATCAACACCCTCGATGAGCACGAGGCCGGATCGCTGGCGCTGAACGACATCGCACGCTGCGCGATCGCTTCCGACCGGGAGTTGCTGTTCGACCCGTACCCCGTCAACCGGGTGACCGGATCGTTCATCCTGGTTGACAAGTTGTCGAACGCCACGGTGGCTGCCGGCATGATCGTCGGCGCGTCGTCGGCGTGGGATCGTTCACCGTCGGCCACATTGACGCGCCAGATGTCGGAGATCAGCGACGACGAGCGTTCGGCGCGCTTCGGCCAGTTGCCGTGCACCGTGCTGCTCACGGGCCTCACCGCTGCCGGCAAGTCGACGATCGCGTCGGCGCTGGAGCGACGGTTGTTCGATCGCGGACGGACGACGGTGCGCCTCGACGGCGAGAACATCCGGATGGGCATCAGTCGCGACCTCGGGTTCAGCGCGCAGGAACGCTCGGAGAACCTGCGTCGCGTCGCCGAGGTCGCCCGCCTCGTCAACAACCAGGGTTTGATCGCGATCGCCGCGCTCGTCGCCCCGAATGCCGAGGTTCGCGAGCGAGCGCGAGAGCTGGTCGGCGGTGAACGTTACGTCGAGGTCTTCGTCGACACGCCCGTCGAAGTGTGTCGCGATCGCGACGAGCACGGGATGTACGACGCAGCTGATCGCGGCGACATCCCACTGTTCCCCGGCGTTTCCGCCACATACGAACGGCCGGTGGACATGGATCTCAGACTCGACGCCGTGTCGAGCCCTGTCGAGGACAGCGTCGACCAGATCATCGCCCTGCTCGTCGAGCGCGGGTTCCTGCTCGGTGGGTGATCCGGTGGACGAACCGGTGTCGACGAACATCGTCCGCGCTGACGGGGCGGTGACCGGCGACGATCGTGTCGCGCTGTACGGGCAACGGCCGGTCACCGTGTGGTTCACCGGCTTGTCCGGATCAGGAAAGTCGACGCTGGCGTTCGCCGTCGAGCGCCGACTCGTCGACCTCGGGCGTGCGGTCTACGTGCTCGACGGCGACAACATCCGGTTCGGACTCAATCGTGATCTCGGGTTCTCGCCCGAGGACCGCACCGAGAACATCCGGCGGATCGGCGAGGTCTGTCGGCTGTTCCAGGATGCCGGGCTGATCGCGCTCACCGCGTTCATCTCGCCGTACGCAGCCGACCGGGACGCTGTGCGCGCGATGCACCCCGTCGGGCGGTTCGTCGAAGTGTTCGTCGACACGCCGATCGACGTGTGCGAGTCACGTGATGTCAAGGGGTTGTACGCTAAGGCGCGGGCCGGGGAGATCCCCGAATTCAGCGGGGTGTCGGCACCGTACGAGCCGCCGGTCGCTCCCGAGATCACGGTCGATGCCACGCAGCCGCTCGACGTCTGCGTTGACCTGATCATCACCCGTCTCGACGCCCTGCTCCAGTCGTAGCGGAGTGGGTCTGATCCGCCCCGACGCGTCAGATGTCGTAGACCTCGCGGGCCGTGGTGCGGAGGTGTGCGAGGAAGGGTTCGCTGGAGAGCGGTGCGCCGGTTGCATGCTCGACGAGCTCGTCGGCCGACAGTCGACGACCATGCTGATGCACGTTCTTGCGCAACCAGTCCAGCAGCGGCTCGAAGTCGCCGGCGGCGATGCGGCCCGGGAGATCATCGATCGCATCGGTCGCGGCGTCGAACAGCTGTGCAGCGACCAAATTTCCCAAGGTGTAGGTCGGGAAGTAGCCGATCGCTCCCATCGCCCAGTGGATGTCCTGCAAGACCCCGTCGCTCACCGACGTCGGTCGGACGCCGAGCAGCTCGTCGTAGGTGTCACTCCAGAGCTCCGGCAGGTCGTTGACATCAACCGCTCCAGCCATGATCCGACGCTCGATCTCGAATCGGGCGACGATGTGCAGGTTGTAGGTCGCCTCGTCGGCCTCGACACGGATCAGCGACGGCTTGATCGTGTGGAGAGCAGGGAACAGCGAGTCGACCGTGACTGCAGACGACTCCGGGAACGCTTCGTGAAAGAGGGGGAGCGCCCATTCCCAGAAGGGGCGAGAGCGGCCAACCTGGTTCTCCCACAGTCTGGATTGGCTCTCGTGGATGCCGAGCGACACCGCCTCACCGAGCGGTGTGCGGGCGAGGTCGCCCGGCAATCCCTGCTCGTACATCGCGTGCCCGGCCTCGTGCATGATCCCGAACAGCCCCGGTCGGAAGTCGTCGCGTTCCGACCGCCACGTGATGCGGACGTCGCCGGGTCCGAAGCTGCTGGTGAACGGGTGGGCCGACGCGTCGAGCCGCCCGGCGTCGAAGTCGTAGCCGAGCGCCCCTGCGACGGTTCGTCCGAGCGACAGCTGGGCGGCGTCGGGAAACGCGCCCCGCGCCGGCGACTCGTCGACCATGACGCCGCTGTCGGCGACCGCCTTGACGAGTGGTGACAGTTCAGCGCGCAGATCGCCGAGCAGTTCCGCCAGCTGGGCCTCCGTCGCCCCGGGCTCATACGCGTCGAGCAGCGCGTCATAGGGCTTCTCGGCAATACCGGCATCGACCAATGCGTCCGCCTGTTCCAACGTGAGCGCGATGACTTCCGACAGGACCGGCGCGAAGGCGCCGAAGTCTGCATCGGCTTTTGCCTGCTGCCAACTGCCGAGCGCACGGCTCTTGACCTCGGCCATCCGGCGGGCCAGGTCACCAGGGATCGCCGAGGCACGCACCACATCGCGGCGGGCTGCTTCTACTTGCGCAGCGAGGGTCGGGTCACCCCCGGCGGCGTCGGCCGCAGCCGCGATGGTGTCGGCCAACCCCGGATCGGTCAGTTGATCGTGGTGCATGCCGGCCAGTACCGACAGCGCATGTCCACGGGCGGCTTGCCCTTTCGACGGCATCTTCGTCTCCTGATCCCAACTGAGCACTGCGGCGGCGGATCCGAGGGCGGCGATATCGGCCCACTTCGAGAGGAAGCTGTCGGCAGCGGTCATCTCGCGGATCGTACCGACGCGTACAGCCTCGCGTGCTGTGCCGTCACCTGCCCGGAGATGAGGTACGTCAACGGGATGGCGTCATCCAGCGGATCACGGCTTCGACCGCCGGGGTGCGCCGTCCCGCCGGCCACGCGAGGCAGTACGAGCGATCGGTGGAGACCTCAGGACCGACGGCGACGAGGAGCCCGTCGGCCACGTACTGGTCGATCACGCCACGCCAACCGAGCGCGATACCGCGTCCGGCGAGCGCTTGCTGCACGACGGCGGGGTAGGCGTTGTAGACGACGCGTCGTCGAGTGGTGAGCGCAAGGTCGAATCGTGCGAGCCAGTCCGCCCACGACATCCACGGGCGGTCGGTTGCGTCCATGTGCAGCAGCGGCGCTGCGAGCACCTCGGCGGCATCCGAGTTGGCGTCGAGGCGATGCTCGTCGGCGAACGCACGAGTCGCGACGGGGACGACCGTCTCGTCGAACAGGCGGACCGACTCCAGCCCGTCCCAACGGCCGGTGCCGATGCGAATCATCGCATCCGCGTCGCCGCCGTTGTCGAGATCGGCGTCGCGGTCGTACAGCCAGAGTCGGATGTCGTACTCGTGTTCCGACTCGAGTGCAGCATGCAGTTCGTCGAGCACGGGAACCATTACCTGCTGCGCGAAGCCGGGTGGACTGGCGAGCACGAACGTCGATGCCTGGTCGCTCGCGGTCGTCAATGCCTGCTCGATGGTCACGAAGCCCGCATCGACCGCAGTGGCGACCTGTCGCCCCGCGTCGGTGAGGCGACTGCGGTTGGCGGTGCGTTCGAACAACTCGAGCCCCAAGGAGCGTTCGAGTGCGCGGATCTGTCGGGTGACTGCTGGCTGCGTCGAGCCGAGTTCGGCCGCCGCGGCGGTGAAGCTGCCGAGTCGCGCCGCGGCATCGAATGCTGCCAGGCGCTGCAGCCGTTCGGTGCGTTCGACGATCGGCCGCATGGCCAACCGTACCATGCATCCAGAACATGCAAGCATGCACACAACACCTCTGTGATCGATGCCGGAGCATGACGAAGATGGACGTGTGACCCTCGCCGAGTTGCCCGCTGTCATCGAGTCGGAAATGGTGCCCGGAGCCGACGGCGCCCGAGTGGTCGGGGGACGACTTCACATCTGTCTCGGCGGTGTCGATCGCGTGTTCCATCCCCGGTGGCTGCTCGACCGATCCACCGATCCGAGCGATGTCGACCCGACCAGTCGACAACGGCTCTACGAGCCCGCCGATGTCCCGAAGGACCTGGTCGTCACCGATGTGTCGCTCGGCGCACGGCGGGAGATCGATGTGGCGTTCAGCGACGGTCGCCGCCGCCGCATCACGTTGGAGCAGCTGTCGACGTGGATCGGGCCTGATCCCGAGACGCCGCCGGCCGCCCGGCCGTGGACGAGCCTCGAGGCGCTGCCGACGCTCGAATGGGACGAGGTGGACCACGACGACGCTGTTCGCAACGCGCTCGAGGCCTTCCATACTCTCGGTTGTTTCGTGATCACGGGGGCGCCGACGGTGCCCGGATCCCTCCATACCATCGCGGGTCGATTCGGACGGGTGTCGCCCACGAGCTTCGGCCCGCTCTTCGACGTGCGCAGTGTTCCGGAACCCGAAGACCTTGCCTACGCGTCGGTTGGTCTCAGCGCTCACCTCGACCAGCCGTATCGTTCTCCCACGCCGGGCATCCAGTTCCTGCACACGCTCCTCAACGAAGCGCCGGGTGGCGAGTCGACCGTCGTGGACGGGCTCGCGGCGATCGATGCGCTCCGCCGTCATGATGGTGCATGGTTCACCACGCTGTGCGATCTTCCGGTCGAGTTCCGGTACGACATCGGAAGCGATGTGGTAGTGGCGACCGCCCCCATCATCGAGCTGCGCACCGACGGGACCTTGCGTCAGCTTCGGGTCTCACCTCGACTCGATTTCCCGCCATACGCCGAACCCGACGTGCTCGATGCGTACTACGACGCACGGCGTTGGCTCGCAGACTGGCTGAACGACCCGATGCATCAGCTCGAGTTCAAGATGGAGCCGGGCGATGTGCTCGTCGTCGACAATCATCGGGTGCTGCATGGCCGCCGACCGTTCGAAACGGCTCGCGGGCATCGTCACCTGCAAGGGTGCTACATCGACCACGACGGACCTGCGACGATGTGGCGTCTGCTCGCCCGGCAGCAGCACGAGATCGGAGCCCGACGATGACGAACCCGACCGCACCCGACACCGGAGTCGTGTCGTTCACCGCGATGGAGGACGGGACGGCGGCTGACTACGCACTGCTCGATCGCTTCGAGTGTGAACACGCAGCCGGTCTCGGGGACCGGATTCTCGACACGCTCGCCCGGCTCACCGATTCGCTCGGCGGCTACCGGATCACCCGCCTCGAGCACTCGCTCCAGAGTGCCACCCGGGCACGCCTCGATGGCGCCGACATCGATTGGGTCGTGGCAGCGCTGGTTCACGACATCGGCGACGAGCTCGCCCCGTACAACCACGCCGAGTTCGCGGCGGCCGTCCTTCGTCCCTACGTGCGCGAGGAGGTTACCTGGGTCATCGAACAGCACGGTGTGTTCCAGAGCTGGTACTTCGCGCATCACCTGGGCGGTGATCGCAACCGGCGGGATGCCTACGCCGATCATCGGTGGGCTCCGCTGTGTGTCGAGTTCTGCGCCCGTTGGGACCAGTCATCGTTTGATCCCGATCACCAGATCGACTCCCTCGACTCGTTCGCCGACGAGGTCCGCGAGGTGTTCTCGCGGTCGGCGCACGACCCACGGGTGACCGCCGCCGGACCGTCGCGGCTGGTCCGATGACGACCGATCCGACCCGACCGCTCGTCATTCCCGGCGTGACCTCGATCGGATTCGTCGGGCTGGGCAACGTCGGAGCCAAGCTCGCCGGCTCTGTCGCCCGCAACGGATTCGACCTGGTCGTCCACGATCTCGATCGTGCAGTCGTCGATGGCTTCGTCGCTGCAGGCGCCGGTGCAGCCGACTCGCCGCGCGAGCTGGCCGAACGATGCGATGTGGTCATCACGTGCCTTCCGAACCCGGCTGCATCGTCGACGGTGGTGGAGGGCCCTGATGGCCTCCTCGGCGGTTGGAGTGAGCCGAAGATCTGGCTCGAGATGTCGACCACAGACGAAGCGGAGATCACCCGCCTCGGTGCGCTCATTGTTGCGGCTGGGGGAGAGCCGGTCGACTGTCCGGTGTCGGGTGGATGCCACCGCGCTGCCACCGGCAACATCTCGATCTTCGCCGGGTGCGAGCGGTCGACGTTCGAACGCATGCTGCCGCTGCTGACGGTCCTTGGCCGACAGGTCCTGCACACGGGCCCGCTCGGTACGGCATCGGTGTTGAAGGTGGCGACCAACTATCTCGCCACGGCGAACCTGATCACCCTTGCCGAGGCGCTCACCACGATGGCGGCCGCCGGCATCGACCTCGGCACCACCTACGAGGCGTTCCGGATCTCGAGTGGGAATTCGTTCGTCCACGAGACCGAGAGTCAGGTGATCCTCAATGGGTCGCGCGACATCAGCTTCACCATGGACCTCGTGTTGAAGGACATCGGGCTGTTCCAATCGATCGCCGACCGAGCGGGCGTGCCGCTGGAGATCAACCCCGTGATGATCGACATCTTCCGCGACGCCGCCGAGCGGTATGGCGAACGCGAGTGGTCGCCGAACGTGATTCGCCGGCTCGAGGACGCGACCGGCGTGTCGGTGCTCGCCTCGGGGTTTCCGGCCGAGATGCTGGACGATCAACCAGAAGCGGAAGGCGCCGAGGTGATCGTCCGAACGGACCGATGAGGATTCTGCGAGTCGGGAACGGGCCGATCATCGCGGCCGACACGGACCCGTCGATCGGCGAGAACATCCAGGGCCCGTCGCTGGTGCGCGCGCCTGACTGGCTCGACGAACCGCTGGGGCGGTACCTGCTGTACTTCGCCGACCACAAGGGCAGCTACATCAGGCTCGCCTTCGCCGATGACGTCGAGGGTCCGTGGGAGATCCATCAGCCCGGCAGCCTCCACCTCGCCAACAGTTGCTTCCTGACCAAGCCGCCGCCTGCGGACGATGAACAACTCGAACAACTGGGCGACTTCTACACGCACATCTTCGGTGCGTCGGAATGGTCGCATGACCTGCTCTTCGACGCGGTCACGCCGCACATTGCGTCGCCCGATGTGCATGTCGACCTCGAACGGCGACGGTTCGTGATGTACCTGCACGGCCTCGACTCGTTCGGTCGGCAGGTGACCCGCGCCGCGCTGTCCGACGACGGTCTCGGGTTCGTCGGCCGGCCCGAGGTGATCGGCGACCCGTACTTTCGTGCATTTGCTCACGATGGCATGACGTACGCCCTCATGATGCCCGGCGTCTTCCTCCGCAGCCGGGACGGACTGACCGACTTCGAACGCGGACCGCAGTTGTTCGAACCTGCGATGCGTCACGCGGCCGTGATCGTGCGAGGTGGGCGGCTCCACGTGTTCTGGACCCGCGTCGGCGATGCTCCTGAGTCGATCCTCCACTCGACGGTCGACATCACCGACGAGTGGATGTCGTGGACCGAATCGTCGACAACGGTCGTACTGCGACCAGAACTCGACTGGGAAGGAGCCGACGCTCCGGTCGAACCGTCGAAGCGATCGACCGCATACGGACATGTACACCAACTGCGCGACCCGGCGGTGTTCGTCGACGATGGCCCCGGTGGCGACGGGCGCTCATGGCTGCTGTACGCGGTGGCCGGCGAGTCTGGGATCGCGCTTGCCGAGATCGACTGGGATGGTTGACGAGAACTCGTTCAGGTCCGCGGGTTGTCGCCGAAGTTGATCCCCAGGTCGCGCGCTGTGAGCATGGTGTCGCAGTCGGGCGGAACGCTCTTCATCCGGTAGACGGCATCCGCGAGCGGGACGTAGACCACGGTCGGCGGATCGAGCGCCACCATGATGCCGTCCTCGCCCTCGTCGAGGGCCCGCACCGCAGCCGCGCCGAAGCGAAGTCCGAGGTTGCGGTCGGCCGCAGTCGGCGAGCCGCCGCGGAGCAGGTGTCCGAGGACCACGCAGCGCACCTCCTTGCTCGTCATCTCCTCGAGCGTCGCGCTCACCTTGCCGCCGATTCCGCCGAGTTGAACTGCCTGCCCGACGGCCTGCCCGATCGTCGAGAGTTCGCCACCGACCGGTATCGCTCCCTCGGCAACCACGACGATCGAGAACTTAGCGCCGCGGTCTTCGCGCTCGGTGATGGCTGCGGCGACGTGTTCGAGGTCGAACGGAATCTCGGGGATCAGGATGGAGTGAGCGCCTGCGGCCATGCCGGCGTGCAGGGCGATCCACCCGGCGTAACGCCCCATGACCTCGACCACGATGATCCGGCCGTGCGACGTCGCGGTGGTGAACAACCGGTCGATGCACTCGGTGGCGAAGCTCACTGCAGTGTCGAACCCAAAGGTGGCGGTGGTCTTGTCGAGGTCGTTGTCGATGGTCTTCGGGACCCCGATGACGCGGAGACCATGCTGGTGCAAGTGGTTGCCGATGGTGAGCGAGCCGTCACCGCCGACCGTGATCAATGCGTCGATACCGGCTGCCTCGAACCGCTCGAGCAACTCGTGCGTACGATCGACCTCCACCCACGACCCATCCGACTGTTTGGTCGGGTAGGCCGTCGGATTCCCGCGGTTGGTCGACCCGATGACCGTCCCGCCGAGATGGGAGATCCCGCGTACGCGATCGCGGGTCAACTCGATCAATCCGCCATCGGGGTATTCGTCGGGAAACATGAGACCGTTGAAGCCGTCGCGGATTCCCACGACATCCCATCCTCGATTGCGCGACGCCAGGGTCACAGAACGGATGACCGCATTGAGACCGGGCGCATCGCCCCCGCCGGTGCTGATGGCCACTCGCTTGATGTCTGTCACGGGAGACACCGTAGGCGACGTTCGCCGCGCAAGCCTCCGACTCGCGGACGGTTTCATACCGCGTTCACGATCATCCCATCCGCGTCGTGGAGATGCCACCGTCGACAGGGATCGTCGCGCCCGTCGTGAACGCGCCCGCGCGGCTCGCGAGGAAGATCACGGTGCCGGCGATGTCCTCGGCCGTACCGATCCGCTTGCGCGGGACCTGGTCGACGACCATCGCACGTTTGTCGTCGGCTTCGAGCATGTACTCCATCATCTTCGACTCGAACGGGCCCGGTGCGATCGAGTTCACCGTGATCTGGCGCCCCACGACGTGTGCTCCGAGGTGGCGGGCGAGCATGTGGATGCCGGCTTTGGCGGCCGAGTAGCTGTAGTTGTCGCCGATCGGTACTCGGATCCCGTCGATCGATCCGATCATGATCACTCGGGCCGGATCGTCTGCGGTGGCCCCCGACTCCAGTTCCGGAAGCAGAGCCTGAGTCAACATGAACGGTGCCTTGACGTTGATGTTCATCACCTTGTCGAATCCGACATCGGGGAACTCGCCGAGCGGTGCTCCCCAAGCAGCTCCCGCGTTGTTGACGAGGATGTCGACGGTGTTGGTGTGCTCGCGCAGCGCCGACACGAATTCGTCGACACCGGCGGCGTCAGACAGATCGGCCGGGATCGACACGCACGATGCCGTCTCGGACAGGGCGTCGAGCTCAGCAGCAGCGGCGTCGCACGCTGCGGCCTTGCGTGCGGTGATGTAGGTCGTCACACCATTCGTCACCAGGCCGGCGGCGATCATGAAGCCGATGCCTCGCGACCCGCCGCTCACGACCGCGACCTTGCCGGACAGCCCGAAGAGGCTGTCGACGTGGAGGTCCGAGGCCCCGGTCGATCGGTAGGTGGGTGGGGTCGATTCGCCGGTCATCCTGTGGTGTGTATCCGGTCGACGTACTCGGCTCCGAATCGCGAGCGAATCGGGCATGCTGGTGGGATGGAATCGAATCCGGACAGCGACGACCGCTTGACGACCACGCTCGAAGTGCGACGGGACGCAGTCGGTGAGACGCGTCTCGTCACGGACGTGCACGAAGCCGGTGATCTCGAACCAGGACAGGTCCGCCTCCGCATCGATCGATTCGCGATCACGGCGAACAACATCACCTACGCCGTCTTCGGCGACAGGCTCGGCTACTGGGACTTCTTTCCGACCGATGACCCGTCGTTCGGGCGTGTTCCTGCGATGGGCTGGGCCACGGTGGTCGAATCCCGCGCCGACGCCATCTCGCTCGGCCGCCGTTTCTACGGGTGGTATCCGATGTCGTCGCACGTCGTCTTCACCCCGACCGCCACCAACGACGGCTTTCGAGACGACGGAGCACATCGGCAGGCGCACGCCCCCGTCTATCGGGCCTATGTCGCCACCGACGCCGATCCGATGTACCCCGAAGTCGATCACGGCACCCACGGGCTCGCCGAGGGAGAGGATCGCCATGCACTGCTCCGCGGTCTGTTCCTGACGGGCTTCCTCGCCGAGGAGCTATTTGCCGACGGTGGCGGCTCGGGGTCACCGTACTTCGGTGCCTCCCGGGTGATCGTTCTGTCGGCCTCGTCGAAGACCGCGATCGGCTTCGCACAGCGAGCTCATCGACGCGGTGGAGTCGAGGTCGTCGGCGTCACGTCGGCGGGCAACGTTCCGATGGTCGAGAAGCTGGGGTACTACGACCAGGTCGTCACCTACGACGCGATCGACACGGTGCCGACCGACGGTGGTGCCGTCTCGATCGACATGGCCGGCAACCCCGCGTCGCTCCATGCGGTTCACGAGCGGTTCGGCGACGACCTCGCATACTCGATGACCGTTGGCCGCAGCCACCACGACGCAGCACCACCAACCGATGCCGCCCTCCCCGGGCCCGCCCCGCAGTTGTTCTTCGCGCCCAGCGAGGTCGGACGTCGCCAGGAGGAATGGGGGCGAGTCGACTACGCCCATCGCTGTGCGTCGGCCATCAGCGAGTTCGTCGACGGGAGCCACTCCTGGATGAGCATCGAGCACCGCATCGGGCCCGATGCCACCGAGGCGGCATGGGCCGACGTGTACGCGGGCGCTGTCGACCCGAGTGTCGGGATCATCGCCGTCGTCGGCGACACTTCGGTACCGTCGTGAGCGCCGGGAGCAGCCTGCTCGACGGACTCCCAGTACCCTCCGAGCGCCGGCTTGCTGTTCGGGTGACACCCGATGCACTCCGTCGGATACGCGGTCGCCATCCCTGGGTGTATGACCGCTCGATCGAGTCGGTGAACTACGAAGATGGTGCGCCGGGCGACGTCGGGATCGTGTTCGACCGCAACCGGAAGTTCGCGGCGATCGGGCTGTGGGATCCGAACTCGCCGATTCGACTCCGGATGATCCACGTCGGCGATCCCGTCACCGTGGACGCGGCCTGGTTCGCCGAACGGATCGCCGCCTCGGTGGCCCGACGTCAGGTGCTCTTCGATCGCCACGTGGGTAGCGGTCGTGCGGTTCACGGCCCGGGCTACCGTGCCGTGAACGGCGAGAACGATGGCCTTCCGGCACTCGTGGTGGATTGCTACGACCACGTCGGCGTGATCAAGTTGTACAGCGAGATCTGGTATCCCCACCTGCGTGCGGTGGTCGATGGCGTGCTTGCGGCGACGGGCGTCGACACGATTGTGCTCCGGCTCGCGCGCAACCTGCAGGCGACCGAGAGCTACGGTCTGGACGATGGGGACGTGATCGTCGGCGAGATCCCCGACGGGCCGGTGCTGTTCAGCGAAGGTGACCTCACGTTCGAAGCGGACGTTCAGACCGGCCAGAAGACCGGACACTTCCTGGACCAGCGGCTCAATCGTCTTGCCGTCGGCAAGTTGGCCGGGGGTAAGCGGGTACTCGACGTGTTTGCTTCGACCGGTGGGTTCACCGTCCACGCCGCAGCCGGCGGCGCAACTTCCGTGCACGCCGTCGACGCATCCGAGCCGACACTCGCCGTCCTGCAACGCAATCTCGACCACAATGCCGACGTGCCTGCCGTCGCAGCATGCACGGTGACGACCGAGGTCAGCGATGCCTTCGATGCAATGGGCGCGCTCGGGCGGGCAGGTCGCCGATTTGATCTGGTGGTGGTCGACCCACCGTCGTTCGCTCAGAAGGCCGCCACGGTCGGGCGTGCACGCGCGGCCTATGCCAAGTTGACAAAGCTCGCCATCGGGCTCGTCGAGGACGGCGGGATCCTCGTCCAGGCCTCGTGCTCGAGCCGGGTTACTCCCGCAGATTTCTTCGACACGGTCACCGAGGCCGCCGAGGAACACGGCGCAACGTTCACCGAGCTGCGACGAACCGGGCATGACATCGACCACCCGGTCACCTACGACGAAGGCGAATACTTGAAGGCGGGATTCTGGCGCGTCGAGCCCGGTTCCCGTCGGCGACGAGATCGCTGACGGTTTCGGCCGCGCCAACAACTCGTATCCTTCACCCGATGGCTCAGGTAACGGCGAACGGCATCACGATCGAGTACGAGCAGTTTGGACAGGGTGAGCCGCTGCTGCTCATCATGGGGCTCGGCGGACAGCTCACCGATTGGCCAGCGGGTTTCGTCGACGAATTCGTCGACGCCGGATTCCAGGTGACCGTCTATGACAACCGGGACATCGGCCTCAGCACAGAATTCGACTGGGAGCCGCCCAAGCAGACCAAGGCGGTGCTCGGGGCGCTCGCGAAACGGCCACCGAAGGCGGGCTACACGATCCCCGACATGGCCGCAGATGCTGAAGGACTGCTCGATGTGCTCGGGATCGAGTCGGCGCATGTGGTCGGGATGTCGATGGGCGGGATGATCGCTCAACAGCTCACGATCGACCACCCAGCAAGGGTCCGCTCACTGACGTCGATCATGTCGAACACCGGCGACGGCAAGTCCGGGAGGATCGCGGCCAAGGTGATGGCGAAGATGGCGCGGATGCCGGAGCCGACCCTGGAGAATGCCGCAGATCGGTCGGTTGCCAGTTTTCAGTTGTGGAGCAGCCCGCACTTCGACCCCGAAGAACATCGCGTCCGGACGCGGCGCAGCGTCGAACGGAGCTTCCGACCGGTCGGCACGCAGCGCCAGACGACCGCGATCATGGCGAGTCCCGACCGGACCGCAGGTCTTGCATCGGTCAGCGTCCCGACCCTTGTGATTCATGGGCTGCTCGACACGCTCGTGAAGCCGAGCGGTGGGATCGCCACCGCGGCGGCTGTCCCGGCGGCGCGATTGCTGATGTTCCCGGACATGGGGCACGATCTCCCGACACCGCGGTGGTCTGAGATGGTGGAGGCAATCCGGCAGAACGCAGATCGAGCCGCGGTCGCTTCGCCGGTGTCCTGACGCGGCCTGCAGGCCGCCCGTCGAGCACGCCTCAGTCGTGGAGGACGTGGCCGATCGGCGAGGAGCGTCGGATGTAGCCGAGGATCGGTGTGGCACGAACGACCGCATCGACGCCCTGTGGCGTGGCGGTGCGCTCGGTCGCCCGCCATGCGGTGATCGTGTCGGACGAGCCATCGTCGACCGCAACGTAGAGGCTGTACCGATCGCCTTCGACGCGCTTGACCAGCGCACGCGGCAGTGGCGTCACCTCTGCGGGACGTCGCGCCCGAATGATCACGCCGGTGCGCTCGACGGTGTTGAACATGTCGGCGGCGCCGGCCAAAGCCGCCCAGAGCCCGAGCAGGATCGGAACGAACGACAGGAAGACGATGCCGGTCGCGATGCCACTGATCAGCCAGTCCTGTTGGTCGAAACGCTCGTACAGCGATTCCCAGGCGTCGCGTCGGGCCACGTCGGAGAAGAAGCGTCGAGCGCGCAGGCCGACGAACGTTGCGACCAGCCCGCCGATCAACGCGTACAGCGGGTTGATGCCGTAGATCGGTCGCCACGGGTACTTGACTCGGACGAGTCGTCCGGCACCTCCGACAGCGCTCCAGGCACGGAAGTGATCCTCACGGGCCAGCGGGAGTTCGATGCGCGCCCCGTCGGCGAGGCACATTGCCGTTGCGTAGGCGAGCCGGCGGTCGCCGATTTCGAGTGAACTCGGCGCCATCGGTGCGAAACCGCCGGCGACGAGCCGCTGCCGAACGGAAAGCCACCGCCCGGTCGCCGCCACACCGGCTTCGGTGTGCGTCACGTCGTTGCTGGTCACGTGGCGCACGATGCGCACCACCAACAACACGAGTGCGATCAACGTCGCGATGGCGATCAGCCGACGCTCGACCGAGTCGATGACGGCCACCGACGTGCCGTCGTCGCGGGAGGAGTTCCACGCCAGCAGGCCCAGAAGGGCAGCGACGACTGGCCCGGCGAGGAGGAGCGGGGTCCACCGCCGCTTCACGAGGCCGCTCCGTCGAGCCTCGGCGTACACCAGATTTCGGAAGCGGCGCCACCACGATCCGCGGATGTCGACGGCGAGGTGCCTGGCCGGAATCGCCTGATCGGTGGTGAACCGAGCGAGGATGTGCTGCAAGACGAGCCGCTCGTGGGGCAGCAGCGCGTCGCCGTCGTATGCCTCCGACGAGGGTCGGACCCGGCTGGTCTCGTCGTCGGTCAGCGGCGGCAGGATCCGGAGCCATCCCCGGGTCGCCAGATCGACGACGGTCGCACGCATCCCGGCGGCGGTCAGCGTGGCGTCGTTCGTGAGCACGTTGACGACCGCCGGCGACTCCTTGCGCAGTGCCCCGGAGCCGCCGACAGTCTCGATCCGCTGTGGCGTGGCATGCCGTTCGGCCCACGAGAGCGCGACATGTCCGACGATTGTCAGCAGCACCGCGAATCCGAGCATCGCGCCGCCTGGCGTTGCCGCGAAGAAGTCGCTCATGCGCGTGTCCTCACTGCGCATCGATGGGCATCCTTCACGGTGGACATCATGGCATCAGCTGTCCTGATTTCGTAGCCACACGGTGCGTTGGGGGAAGGGAATCTCGATGCCGGCGACGTCGAATGCCGCCTTCACAGCCTCGCGTAGCTCGCGCTGAATCCTCCATTGCGTGCCCGGCGCCGTCGTCACCGTCATCCGGAGAGTTATGCCGTCGGCGGCGAGTGCCTCCACGCCGAGCACTTGCGGGGCATCGAGGATGTCATCGCTGATGCCGTCGCGTGCGCAGACCTCCACGGCGGTTCGTTGCATCACGTCGCGCACTGCTGACAGGTCGGCGTCGTAAGCCACGTCGATGTCGATCAGTGCGGTCGACCAGTGCTGTGACTTGTTGCCGACGCGCGCTACGTGGCCGTTGGGGACATGCCAGACCGTGCCGTCGATGCCGCGGAGCACAGTGGTTCGCAACGCGACTTCCTCGACGATCCCAGTCGCCTCGCCCAAGTCGACGATGTCGCCGATGCCGTATTGGTCTTCGAGCAGCATGAACAATCCACTGATGCAATCCTTCACCAGTTCTTGGGCGCCGAAGCCGAGTGCGACGCCGGCGATTCCCGCACCGGCGATCAGCGGAGCGAGGTCGACGCCGAGTTCGCCGAGGACGAGCATGGACGCGATCGACCAGATCAGTACGGTCGTCGTGCCACGGAGCACCTCACTGATCGACGCAGCACGAGCGTTGCGGCGGAGCCGGAGTCGTTCTTCCCGCTCGCGGTCCTCTGCCGTGTCGAGACTGGCGACGCTGTCGAGGCCGGGGATCACGATTCGGCGGGTCGAGCGACCGTCTGTGATGACGATCCGCTTCACCAATCGGTCGACGCCGCGGCGTGCCACCCGGACGAGGATCCACGCGATCACCAGGATGAAGAGGATCATCAGGGGGCGATCGATGAGCCAATCGGCGGCGCCGGCCAGCGTGCTGTTGTTCGTCGCCTCGAACACCTGACGACAGACGAGGTTCGGGTCCTCACCGCACGCCTCCAGCAGGGCCTCATCGATCGAGTCGGCAGCGTCGAACAACCCTCCCGTCGACAAGGTGCTGGCGAGAATGTCCACCCCTCGACAGTACCGAGCAATGCCAGTACCGCGGTGGACAGGCGGCCCGGTCCCGGCCGCCTGCGGCGAGGCTCAAGATGGGCGCAAGATGTCCCGATAGCTTGTGAGGCGACCGATCAGTAGGTCAGGCCGCCGATCTTCACCCGACGACGAAACGACGGCCGATGTCCACCACGATCACCCGAGGATTCACACCGATGGCTGCAACAGATATCCGCCTAGGAGTGGTCGGGACCGGCTATGTCGGGCTCACCACCGGTGGCTGCTTCGCCCATCTGGGCCACCACGTCGTCTGCGGCGACATCGACCAGCGCAAGGTCGACATGCTCAACAATGGGCACATCCCGATCGTCGAGGATGGGCTCGAACAGATCGTCAACGAATCGCGGGCCCTCGGTCGCATCGAATTCGTCCTCGGCTCGCAGGCCGCCGCAGCTGACGCCGACATCGTGTTCCTGTGTGTTCCGACCCCGCAGGGTGAGGACGGTAGTGCGGACCTGTCGTACATCGAGCGGGCGGCGCGCGAGATCGCCCCGGTGCTCAAGCCGGGGGCGGTGGTCGTCAACAAGTCAACGGTGCCGGTGGGTTCGACCATCGCCGTCGAGAAGGTGCTGCAACGCGACGATGTTTCGGTTGTGTCGAACCCCGAGTTCCTGCGTGAAGGAACCGCGGTCAGCGACTTCCTCATGCCCGACCGCGTCGTGGTTGGAGCAGCCAACCGCGCCGCCGCCGAGCGGGTCGCCGACCTCTACGCGAGCATCGACACGCCCGTGATCATCACCGACCCGGCTTCGGCCGAGACGATCAAGTACGCGGCCAACGGATTTCTCGCAATGAAGATCAGCTTCGTCAACGCTGTTGCAGCGATGTGTGAGCATGTTGGTGCCGACGTTGCGGCGGTTGTCGACGGGATCGGTTCCGACACCAGAATCGGATCACGGTTCCTCAACCCGGGTCCGGGCTGGGGCGGCTCGTGCTTCCCCAAGGACAGTCGTGCGCTGGTCAAGATCGCCGAGGATCACGGTTACGACTTTTCGATGATGCGTGGCGTGATCACGGTCAACGACGAACAGCGCCGCCGAATGGTCGACAAGGTCGCCAAAGCGGTCGGTCGGCACCAGTCCGATCTTTCGGGCGTGGCTGTCGGCGCGATGGGGCTGACCTTCAAGGCTGGGACGGACGACCTCCGCGAATCGCCGGCGATGGCAATCATCGCCGAGCTTCGCAAGGTCGGCGCCGAGGTCAAGGCGTTCGATCCGACCACCACGGGTGACCTCTCGCCCCACCAGGCGACCGCCCTTGCGGGCATCGAGTTGACATCGGAACTGATGGAAGTCGCGGACGATGTCGATGTCGTGTGCGTGCTCACCGAGTGGCCCGAGTTCGCCAAGATCGATCTGGACGAACTCGCCGGGCGCGTCGGGAAGGGAACGACCATCGTCGACACTCGGAACCTGCTCGATCCGGATCAGGTGAAGAACGCCGGGCTCCGCTACGACGGAGTCGGTCGCCGCTGATGCGCGTCGTCGTCGCCGGTGGAGCCGGCTTCCTCGGATCGCACGTCTGCGACCGCCTGATCGGACGCGGCGACCAGGTGATCTGCGTCGACAACTTCGTGACCGGGAGCAACCAGAACGTCGAGCACCTCGTCGGCTGCGCCGGATTCGAGTTGGTCGAGCACGACATCACCCGCCCATTGGCCGTCGATGGCGACGTCGATGCCGTGATGAACCTTGCGAGCCCGGCGTCGCCGAAGGACTACTACGCCCTTCCGATCGAGACGCTCGATGTGGGGAGCATCGGCACCCGCAACCTGCTCGAACTGGCACGGCTGAAGGCGGCCCGCTTCTTCATGGCGTCGACCAGTGAGGTGTACGGCGATCCGGCCGTTCACCCGCAGACCGAGGACTACTGGGGCAACGTCAACCCGATCGGCGAACGGAGCATGTACGACGAAGCCAAGCGCTTCTCGGAGGCACTCACCTTTGCCTATCACCGAACGCACGGCGTCGACATCCGTGTCGTGCGGATCTTCAATACGTACGGACCGCGGATGCAGCCCGACGACGGTCGTGTCGTGTCGAACTTCATCACCCAAGCGCTCCGCGGGCAGCCGTTGACGATCTACGGCGACGGTTCTCAAACGCGCAGCTTCTGCTACGTCGACGATGAGGTCAGCGGGTTTCTCGCGCTGCTGGACGGTGACGAGATCGGCCCGGTCAACATCGGCAATCCCGGTGAGTTCACGATGCTCGAACTGGCCGACCTGGTGAACGCCTTGACACGGAACGACGCCGGCATCGTGTTCGAACCGCTCCCATCGGACGATCCCAAGCAGCGCAAGCCCGACATCACATTGGCGACCGAGTCACTCGGCTGGTCACCTCAGATCGATCTGCGCACCGGTCTCGAACGCACGATTCCGCATTTCGCTGCCGTGCTCGACCTCGCTCGTTGACCGGTCGAGCCGGTCAGCATTCTCGGCGCCGATTCGAATCAGGTGGCCAAGAGAATCCTGGTCCAGACGCACAGTGGACCCGCGTCGTCGAGCGAACTCAGCCGTTTCGCTCGTCGCGTGGCGCGCGGCCCATGAGGTGTGCCAGCGCCATTCGTGGATCCTTGTCCTCGTAGAGGGTGAGGTAGACCTCCTCGACGATGGGCATCGACACGCCCAGCCGTTCGGCGAGCCGCCGTGCCGCCAGCGTCGTCTTGACGCCCTCAGCGACCATGTTCATCTCGCCGAGTACCTCGGTCAGCGGGCGTCCTCGACCCACCTCGAGCCCGACCCGGCGGTTGCGTGAGAGGTCGCCGCTGCAGGTCAGGACGAGGTCGCCCATACCGGACAGGCCGGCGAACGTTGCCGGGTCGCCACCCATCGCAGCGCCGGCGCGGGTGATTTCTGCCAGGCCGCGTGTGATCAGCGCCGCCATGGAGTTCTGTGCGAAGCCGAGCCCGTACGACATCCCGGCAGCGATCGCGATCACGTTCTTGAGGGCGCCGCCGAGTTCGGCCGCCACGATGTCGTCGGAGGAGTACACGCGGAATGACGACGTGTTGAACAGGTCGCGCACCTCGCGGGCGCGTTCGATCGATGTGCCCGCGGCGAGGACTGCGGCAGGGTGGTCCATTCCCACTTCGTGTGCGAAGGAAGGGCCGGACAGCGCGACGATCCGATCGGCGAGCCGCTGCGGGGCCACCTCGCGCAAGATTTGGGCCGGGGTCTGCAGCGTGTCGACCTCGATGCCCTTGGAGACAGAGACGAGTATGTCGGCGTGCTCGAACAGGTGGTGGTTTCGAGCGAACACCGCCCGGATGTGTTGGGTCGGGACGGCGGACACGATCATGGTCGCGTTCGCGACTGCCTCGTCGACTTCGTTCGTTGCGCGGAGTGCTTCCGGCAGCTCGACGCCAGGAAGGAAGACCGAGTTCTGCCGATCGGTGTTGATCGACTCGGCGACCTCGTGCTCCAACGCCCAGATGGTCGTCGGCAGGCCTTGGCGGGCGAGCAGCCGTGCGAGCGCGGTCCCCCAGGATCCGCCTCCGATCACTGCGACGTTCATGGCCTCAGTGTCGCGCATCTCCCAGCACCTCGGAACGTCCCACTGGCACGCTGCCGGCAAGAACTCGTTCCTCGGACGCCGCGCGACCATCGCGACGAAGCACACAGACCCACGCGACCATCAGGTACAGCCAGATCGCCGACACGTTCACGCCGGCTCCCAGCCCCTCGGTGGTGATCGAGTTCACGACACTCGCCGTGAATACTCCGAGCAGGATGAGGTGGTCAGCACGCGCCGAGCCAGCGGCCCCGATGACCAGTTCGCCGCGGCGCGCTGCCCAACCGACTCGCGACACCGCAACACCGACCGAGACGAGCAGTGCGATCCACCAGGCCAACCCCACGAGACCGGTGTCGATCATGACGTTGAACAACGCGTTGTGGGC
>Ga0316197_10000561_pt1 | contig 25749 bp, 21 predicted proteins | sample OudBiesiAoxic_MG_FD_204939 | JGI IMG/M metagenome (GOLD analysis project Ga0316197, IMG submission 204939) | Coastal sediment microbial communities from Oude Bieten Haven, Netherlands - site A oxic | ecosystem: Environmental > Aquatic > Marine > Coastal > Sediment | place: Netherlands... | reverse complement strand
TAACCACAGTATCAGCACTAGCAGCAACATTATTAATCAGTTCAAGCGTTTTTGCAGCATCACAAGTTGTGCATTCAGACAAAACATTCAGCACTGATGCCTTCACAGATAAAGCAGCGGCTTATGAAGCTGGATTCGATTACATCGATTCACTTAACACATTATCTGCGAATGAGTTACGTCAAAAATTAATCGTTATCAGCGACACACCTGCAAACGATATTAAAATTGATAACGCTAAAGTAACGATCCAAGAGTTTGCTCAAACACGTGACCAAGTCGCTTACCGTGCAGTAGTTGATGTGGATTACCACTTCTCGACTTTACGCTCAACTAACTAATTAACGGTTCGAGTTAAAGAAATTAAGTCGCTACTGCTAGCTAATTAAGCCAATGAGCGCTAGCGACAAACAGAATAAATCATCACTTATAACAATAAGTGTTGATGACAACAGACTAATTAAGGGGTTTCTCATGAAAAAATTTACAACATTAACAGCGATCGCAGCGACATTATTAGTAAGTTCAAGTGCATTTGCAGCGACACAAGTTGTGCATTCAGACAAAATGTTCACCACTGATGCATTCACAGATAAAGCAGCCGCTTATGATGCTGGTTTTGATTACATCGATGGTCTAAAAAAATTACCTGCTAATGAATTACGTCACGAACTAACTGTGATCAGCAATTCACCAGCACAAGACTTAACCATTGATAAATCAAAAGTAACGATCCAAGAGTTCGCTCAAACACGTGATCAAGTTGCTTACCGTGCAGTGGTTGATGTGGATTACCACTTCACTACAATCAAAACACAAGACTAATTTATTTAGTTTATCGTTTTAACTTATCGTTAGAACGATAAGAAAAGGTTCATCACCGAAAATGCCGTTGACTTACATAGTTAGCGGCATTTTTTTGTTTATTTATTTTGATGCCTGTCATTAGCCGCTACCAACTAGCAATCGGGCAACGAGTAACGAGTAAACCAGCTCAATATTTTTACCAATCATCACACCGAGTAATAATGTGTATTATCCCCCAATTAGTGTGTAACAGTGGTCCAATAGCGCAACTAGCACAGCTCTTTGCAAAGATTTATTGCATCTAATTATTGTTTTTCGCCTGTTCGTTTGGTCTTGTTTGATAAAAATCATATAAGACTTCTAAACACTGCAATTATTGTTCAATCAATGTTTGAGCGTCATCGCTATAGATTTTTTGATTCTGCACCTTTGATTCAATATCCATTTATCCTGATCTATTAACGTTAACTAAGCCCCTATTCAGATGAATGAATGTTTTGTTATCGATTCAAAAAAGTGTAATCAAGCTAAACCGTAGGACAGATTAACAGTTGACTGCTTTTATAATGAGCACTCACTATTATATTAGTGCTCAGAAGATGGGTTAAGTTTTACAAACAATGAACAACAATGAAAAAATTAAAAAATGCAATAAATGACCTTACAGCCCTAGCTTTTCAAGTATTGAGCGATAAAAATAGCGAGTTAACCAAGCGAAGACTTTCCATGTAAATTGTTTAGGTTTACTCAAGTGTTGGCAATATACATAGCTATATTCTATGCAGGCCTTTGCTCTTCGGTTACGTTTGAAATCAGGCGCTCCAGAGCTCATGTTAAAGCGTAGATCATGTCGTTTTGCATAATCGATAGTAAAGGCTGAAGCACGTCTATATAAGGCGAGTTTTTGTGGCAGTTGAGTATCGTAGCCTAAAATAGGGCACGTCATATCCGCTTCAATAATCACCATGCCAACAGTCGCTAACATCTGCCCTTGATGAAATAATCCATACAATGATATCAACCCCATCTGCACAGCTTGTATAAAATATGAGAGAGTAAATTGAATATTATGTTCACTGTATTTTTGTAAATACAGTAAGTCATAAAGTACTTTTGCACGTTTTATATCGTCTTCAGCAAACAACTTTTTGAACTGCCATTGCGGTTGTTTTAATAAACGTAAGTCATGCTTTAAATCTTTCCCTGCCACCACCATTTGCCAGTTGATATGCAAATACACTTGTCGGGTAACAATAGCTATCCAACCATCTTTTTCACAGCGCTCAATAATAGGACTATGTTGCGCATCATTTAAAGAGCGTAATACTAATGCATGTTGATTACTTGTGTTTAAAGCTTGTTGGCGTAACGCAGGTAAATCGATTGTTGACCAACCTGTTGAATACATATTGGTGGATAAACACTGATTATTTAAAGTTTGTACATTACCGACACCCGCTAATTGCAGTGGTTTTTCAACGGCTTTAATTAGCTGGTAACTTAACCAACGTAACGCTGCAAATCGTACTTTAGGAATTTCATCTTGCGCATAACCTGTGATCAACGTTAATGGTGACACCACATAGCTATTGTTTTCCTTAACCTCAGCTGATCGATAAGATATTGAATCTTCAGAGTTTAATTGAAACTGATTTGATGGAGTGCAATTATCTATAACAACACCACCATTAGCGCCACTTAGTGTCGACGGAATAATTAAACCTTGCTGTTGATAGCAATAAAACAGTGCGCTCAATTGATCTATTTTTTGACCTTGTAGCATCATATCGAAATAGGTTTGATGCCACTGTGCAGCACTAAGTTTATTCACATCCCACTCCCATGTTGCCCATTCCATTCGATGTCTGAAGTGCTCGCCGCCGCCAAAGATTGATTACGGTATAACGCGGTTATCAGTAATTCTGCACTGCTTAATAGCAGCGCCCAGGATGGTAACGGATAGTTTTTATCACCAAGTGCATTTTTAGCCGCAGAAAAATCACGCCAAGTTTGCCGTTTAAATAACATATTCAATCCACCAGCAATTAACATCGAGAAACCAATATATTGTGCCTGATACGATTTATTTTTTTCAGTGTTAGTTGCTAATTGGCGTTGTTCGCGCGTTCGCAGTTCACTCACATTAGCTTGATCAATAGCAGCATGAACTTGCCCAATATTAGCTTTATAGGAACTCCAACACTGCAAATGTTCTGCAACCAGATGCAAACCACTTGTTGCTCTAGGGTTACATTCAATCACATAACACTCACCTTGATGCTCGATAAAATCAAAGGAGACTTGACCATGAAATTGAAACTGTTTTGCAAAAGCATTAATAAAGGTATTAATGGCTTCATGCTCTATCGGTTGGAAGTAAGTCGCTGCCGAACCATTAACACAATAATCTGGTCGATACACTTGATGGGCAATCAACTTACCTTGATCAAACAGCGCATAATTACACAAAGCTTGCCCTGTCAACTTTTGTTGTTGCACCCAAGGTGTTGAATGGCTGATATCAAGGTGATGTAAATCCACTTGCTTTATATCACGGATAACTTGTTCACCAAATCGGCAAAAAGTCGGCTTTAAAATGCTTTCCCACTCAGGGTCTATTTGTGTGCTTGTTGTTAGCTTTTTGGTCATAGGGAACTTAACCCCTGCTAAACCTGACAATAATTCAAACACGGCTGACTTATCATGTAACGATAAAAGTAACTCAAGCTCACTGATCAAACAGTTAGTTTGCTTTAACAAATGGCTAAACTGTGCCAGATAAAAAATCTCTTCACAGGTGGGGATCAGCATCTGTATTTGATGGTCTTCTACTAATTTAACAATTTCATTTTGATATTGTTGAGGATCCTGCCGAGGTGATGTTGTTCTAACGTAACGATCAATCCCTGTTAAAAATCTACCAAGTGGTAACCGGCAACAATCACTCATCGTCACTTGATGTCCTTGACGCATTAATAATCGTGCCCATTCAATTGCAACAGGCGCCCTTGCGCCGGTGATTAAAACTCGCATAAGTTAACCACTCGGCGCTGTTTATTCGTCGTATTCCAACAAGGTTTATCAGCAAAGCTAAACACTACCGAATTCAAACCTTGCTGCATAAAAAGTTCATTAAGCGCGTTTTGTATTAAGCCATGCATTTTGCTATCTGATGAAATTTCAACATGGTTATCAGCAATTTGAGAAATCTTATAATCACAATGCTCAGTTAACTTGATACTGATAGCACGATAAATGAGATCAGGTAAAACAGGCACTTTTTGACCTTGCTTGTTTAATAATAAGCAGTCCCCACAACGCCCAGCAATAGCGCCAATACCTTCGAACACATTGGCCTTATTTGACATCTCTTTTACCCCATGCGTTTGCACTTTTATCACATCGTCTAATTGATAACGGATAATCGGTTGAGTACGGCGACGAAAGTCAGTAATGATTGGACTGTAATGTGTTTTTTGTTCGTTTAACCAATGCTTTTCAATAAACACGATATCTTCATTCCAACGCATCTGACCTAATTTATCGGTACTGCCCAAGAAACCTTCAGTACATTGATAAACTTCATGGATTGGGCATCTAAACTTCGCTTGTATCAGTGTTTTATCTGCTGGTGTGAGCACCTCTGCACCGGAAATAATACGTTGAGGTTTGATTTCAGATGCACTGTATTTGCCCGTGAATAACGCACAAAGTTGTAAAGCTTGTGCGCTACCAATCAATAACGTCGGTTGAAATTGATCTAACTGTTTCATCCATACTGCAATCGGTTGGGTTATGTCGATGTAAGAGAATTTAATGGGGCCCTTATTGACTGTATTATAGAGCGGACTATTGGCTCTAAGCACTAATGCAATACGATGTGTTGTTAATATATTAGGCAATAATTTCCCTAATATATTGCCCGCCCAAATTTGTCTTTCCTGCGCATTAGCTAAAAATAACCCTCTTTGTCCAGAGGTACCAGAAGAGAGGCCAACGGTAACATCCTGTATTTTTGAGTGCTTAAATTGGCGCGTTGTTTCAGCCTCAATCGCAAGTTCAAACAACTGAGATTGTTGTAATCCTCGTGTATTTAACTGATCAAAATTCTCCATCATGATCTGTTTATTCATGATCGGGAATTGTTGTAATGATTGCCCTGTTAAAGATTGATAATAAGGAGAATGTTGCGTGACCCAAGAGAGATGTTTTTTTACTTGCTCAGCTTGCCAGCTTTGCAATTGCGTTCTGTCTTTAAAAGTCTTATATCGAGCATTATAAAAGGACTGTAACAGGGTGATCATTGCATCCAACCTTGTGCTTTTAACCTATCAATAGTCTGCGAACAATGCGATGGCACAAATTCGATGATGTCATGGTAATGCTGATAACAGCATCTCAATTGCGCCAATGTATGACGATATTCGTTAACATCATCGCACAGGAAATTGGCTATCCAATGTTGGTTTATATTCTCTGCAAGGCTATCAATCAACCAACAGGCATCCGCTAATAAAAAGACCCATTGATGTTCAAGCCGGCATAACAACCCCACTTGCCCAGCAGCATGCCCTGGTAAGGCGACTAAATATAAACGCTGGTCGTTAAATAAGTCCCGACACTTGAGTGTTAATTCCGGTACGAATACTCCGTCATCTCCAGTAAGAATGGTGGCTAACGATAACGGAAAGTCCTCATGAATTTGTAGTTGAGGGGTTATCTCAGCGGGTAATAATTGTTTTAAATAACCTTTACGTACGCCATTAATGCGACCTGATTGTTGTATCGAATCGAGTCCCTGTTGGGTGCAATGTATGCTGGCGGTTTTGAACTCACTCACTGCTGCAATATGGTCTGCATGAAAGTGTGATAACACTAAGTGGTGAATTGAATTAATCTTTATATTTTCTACATTTAACAGTTCTGTAATGCAATCACCATGTTTTAATTTACAAGGTGTTACCCAAGCATAAAAACGTTCAGGAAAGCGTCGGGTTACATTAAAAAATTGCTCGTGGTAGCCAGTATCAAACAATACAAAACCTTGCTCAGGATGTTCAATTAATGCCACCGCAGCCGGAAAAGCACGTGCTTTTAATCCACTCCCCGGTTTAACAACAAAACCCGGATGAACACAATGCCCGCCTTCAAATAGTTTTATTTTTAATCCAGTCGACATATCGTTTTATTCCTTCGGTAATACTAACATTGGCTTGATAATCTAAGCATTGCTTGGCTTTATCGATATTCAACGTTTGGTGGAAGTTTAATAACCCTGCGCTATAAATAGTGATTTTAGGCTCGGGTTGATGCGGTAAATAACGACAAATTTTTTCATTCAACGCAATCACAGGGGCTAATAATGCGTAAGGTAATGGCGTTAATTTAATTGGTCGCTGTTGTTCACCTTTTGATAAAGCGGAGAGTAATTGTCTTAATACATCATTAATCGGCATGGGTTGATCATTACTAATATTAAAGATATGACCACTTTCCAAACTTGTTGCTTTTACACACGCGAGCAAAGCCGCATCAGCAATATTGTCGACGTACGTTAAATCTAATACCGGATTTTTGGCAGAGGGAATTAACAAACGATTACCGTTTACCGCTGCTAATAAACGAGGCACAAGAGCGCGATCATTCGGTCCATATATACCTCGGGGCCTTAAGATAACCGTATTAAGACCTTGGCCATGACTATTTGCTAATACCGCTTGTTCTGCTAAATATTTGGTCTGGGTATAATCGCTACAAAAGGTTTTTGCTACCGGATCTTGCTCACTGATCAACCAACGGTCAGTAAAGTCAAAGTACACACTGGTTGTTGAAATATGCACAAATGTACCAATACGGTGTTGTTTGGCCAGAGTTAATAGGTTTTCCGTTGCCACAACATTAGCTTGATAAAAGGCGTCGTAAGTTCCCCATGCACTAGAAAATGCCGCACAGTGAATAATGGCATCAAAATGCCCCGACTTATTATCAGCGTGACTAGTAACCTTAATATCGCTGGCAACCTTAGTATCACTGGCAACCTTAATACCATTATTTTCGCCAAATACACTTTGTAAAATGCTTGATAAAGCTTGTTGATCGCTTAAATCAACAACATGGCCAGTCACGGGGTATTTATCTGTTAATTGTTTAACGATCTTTTCATTACGACCAATAAAATGTAAGTCATGTTGCTGATGGTATAAACGAAGAATTGCACTACCGAGCATGCCTGTACCGCCAGTCACCAATATCTTCATTCGTGCTTTGTGAAGAGCATCTGCAGTCATAGTGTTAACAATCCCATTCCCAATGATAAACCCGCCGCGGTCCCAAATAATAAAACGGTTTGTGGCTTTTCCGATGAGCTTATTTGCTCTCTACTCTGTGCGATTTGTTGACGTAACAGATGCAAGTTAATAGGTAATGATGCAGCAATTTGATTCCCTAACTGCGCTACATTATTAACTACTTTATGCTTAGCAAAACCAGTGATCCGCGGTAACTTATTGATGGCACGATGGCTTGCTTGATGCGGCAATAAATAATCAATGTATTGTTTGTTGATATTAGCTAGTTGCAACCCCTTTTCTAAAAACGCTGGCATCGCTATCGCCATCTGTCTAAATAATGCTTTACCGTTCATTTCAAATTGGCTGGCCGCTAATAAATCAGCATGAGAATGAGTGTGCGGGTTGACAGCACTACCGCCTCCTCTCACTTGGCAAAGTTCATAGCCTTGATGGTGAGTTTCAAAATATGCCCCTGTAAACCCTTTTGCTAAAGGCTCTGCTTGCAATACAAAAGCGGCGGCACCATCAGAAAATAAAGTGGCGACTTCAATAGAGGCAGGCGTAGTTTTATTAAGTGTAATACCCGTACCACATTCACTACTGACAATCACAATACGTTGATGGCGTTTAGCGAGGAAAAGACATTGTGCATAATCTAATGCAGATAAAAATGATAAGCAGGAGCTATTAATATCAACGCTGGTTAACTTTGTAGGCGCCTTCAGATACGCTAATACGGCCGCAGCATCGTAGGGTAAGGTTTGGTGGTGTGTAGCACTGGCATAAATAATGAAATCAATATCATCAATGTGCAGAGTGGCATTTTTTAATGCGCCGAGAACCGCTTCGCCAGCCATGGAGATAGCGGTTTCATGGCCTGAGGCAATATAGCGTTTTTCAACACCGTATTTGTGTTCACTTGTGCCTGGCTTTAACCCTAGATGTGAATCAAAGTCTTCACCTTTCCAGGTTTGTTTTGGTAGATAAATATCACTACCCATAATATTAAATGCCATCTCATCCCCAAAGTTAAGTGTGGGTATCCGCATACCACCTATAGCAAAGCTATAAATAGCAGCTGCTTTCGTATTTAGTTAATGTCTATATTCAGTTTATATTTATCATGACCGTGAAAATAAGTTTCTTCAATCATAAAAAGGATTAATATATCATATATTTATGACCTTTCATGCGCTAACAACTTGTATTGCTAACGACGCAACATTCAAGCTATATAGCCACAACATTCACAAAGGCCCTATTTATAACAGTAAGTCATAACAGCGGGTCATAACATCGAGTCATAACAGCGAGGTTCACGAAAGCTTTAATAGCTATAAAATGAATGACGTTATTTGAATATATTTTTAATCGCTTCAATCATCCAGGCCATGATCGGTCCTTTACCCGTATCAACGCGTTTAACAATACCCATTTCAACGATCAATGAATCCGGAATATGTTGCGTTGAAAGTTTCACTAACTTACCGGTATGCCACTCATCATTCACAATATGCTCAGGCACCAATGCCCAGCCAATACCTCGGGCCACTAACCCGCTGATATGGTAATAACTATCCACATACCAATGCTGTACGGAAATAGACTTCTCGGGAGTACCGCCTAAACGATTACGGATAACTAATTGCCGATGTTGGTTTAATTGCGCATAAGTAGGCACCGGCACCTTTGCTAATTGATGATCAGTAGAGACTACTAAGGCGTGTTTAAATTGACTTATGATTTCTAATTCCAAATCCTGGCTCAGTGGCTGTAAATGAAATAAAATCCCAAAGTCTGCCGTTTTATCTTCAATCCATTTAGCAATATCATCTTGAGAACCATTAATAATGGTTAACTTTAATAACGGAAAACGCTCACTCACCTCTTTAAAGAACGATTCAAAACTAAGAATAGGCACCGCTTCGTCAATCGCAATGGTTAACGCCAACTCTTCCCCCTCGTTTGCAGTCAAAGCACGTGCTTGTAAGCGTTGACACTGAGATAACACCGCTTGCGCCTCAATATACATCTCCGCACCTAGCGGCGTTAAAACCGGTAAGCGAGCATCACGATTAAACAGTTCAAACCCTAAGTCTGCTTCTAGGTTTGCAATAGCAGTACTCACCCTAGATTGTGCTTTACCTAGCTTGCGAGCAGCAGCAGAAAACGAACCTTGTTTGACTGCGAGGACAAACGCCTCTAGTTGATCTAACGTCCAATTCATCATCACACCGTTTTGTTTAACATAATTAAAGTACGAGATTAAAGCACGAGATTAAAGAACACGCGCAAACCATCCGAATAACGGATAGATATTAACTACCATCAATCTAATTAACAAGCATAATACGGCTAACAATAATGTCTGATTAATTTCAATCTCATTCTATTTTCATATTGAGTGAACTTTCAATTGCACTGTTTATAACACAATTAATAGCAGTCTCAATACCGACCATAGTTCAAAATATCAGCACATCACCACATAATACAAAACAGTTAACAGCATCATTAAAGTAGAGAATAAAATGCAAAACCAAGCGATAGATCTCCCACCACTAACAGCCTCTGTGAAGTCTGAAATTAACGTTTCAAACGAACCAATAATAACTGATGACTCTATCAGTAAAGTATTTTGGCGCTACGCAATTCCATCTATTGCAGCCATGGTAGTTAATGGCTTATATCAAGTTATCGATGGTATTTTTGTTGGTCATTATGTTGGCTTTGAAGGCTTAGCAGGCATTAATATGACCATGCCAATCATTGGCGTGATCATCGGGTTAGGATTAATGGTTGGTATGGGCGGTGGCAGTTTAATGTCAATTTATCGCGGCCAAGAAAAAGCTCACAAATCGTATAAAGTGTTAGTTAATAGCCTTTGGTTAATTATCATACTCGCGGCATTATCCACTTATTTAATCAGCACGTTGAGTGACCCATTATTAAATCTACAAGGTGCTATCGGTAATACACTCAGCTACAGCCGGGATTATTTAAGTGTTTTTGTTTGGGGGGCTGGTTTTGCTATTGCCGCTGCGGTTATTCCCATGCTTATTCGTAACGACAACAGTCCTAATTTTGCGACAGGTTTAATGATCTTTGGTGCACTGGTTAATATTGCGCTCGATTATATCTTAATTGGGATCCATTCAATGGGTTTGCAAGGTGCAGCAATTGCGACGATCGCTTCACAATCATTGGTATTTTGTATCGGGATTGCTTATTTCTTTTCAGCAAAAGCACAGACTAAATTAACGCTGGCAGGATTAAGCTTAAAACTCGATGTCGCAATAAAAATCATTACCTTAGGTGCATCGAGCTTATTTATGTTTATGTATTTCAGCTTAGTGATTGCACTGCATAATAAGTTATTAATGGCCTACGGTTCATCTGTTAGTGTCGGTGCATTTGCTATCATTGGTTACATTGCCACGCTGTATTATGTAACAGCAGAGGGGATTGCTAATGGTATGCAACCACCCGTCAGCTTTTATTTCGGTGCCAAACAAACTGAGAAGATCAAAGCTACGGTCATATTGGCATTAAAAGTTGTGCTTTATTTAGGTATTGGCATCGTGTTAATACTCAATATTTTTCCGGATCTTTTCATTCATTTATTCAGTAGCGCAGACGCTGAACTAGCAGCAGAAACACAAACAGGTTTGCGCTTACATCTATTTGCATTGTACTTAGATGGGTTCTTATTTATTGCTACTGTTTATTTTATGTCGGTCAACCAAGGGGCCAAAGCCCTCTCAATTTCAATAGGTAACATTGCGGTACAATTACCGTTTTTATACTTTTTACCACAATGGTTAGGCATCGATGGTGTTTGGTTATCTCTCCCGATTTCTAATGTGTTACTAACTATTATTGTGGTGCCAATGTTATGGCGAGATATGCAAAAAATGTGTAAACCTAAAACGTGTAAATCTATTGTATAAACCTGAACTATTTTATAAACCTCAGCCCTTATATACCCCTTAACGATATTACACATCTTAACTGCTATACAAACCTTAACGATTCCACAAAACTGGCTCGGCAATAATAAGATTGTCGAGTCATCCATCATCACCCGATATCGCCCTTTCCATCACCAACCTGTATAGCAATCTACATAACAATCTAGATCGCAACCTAAGTAACAATCTACATAACCACCTACATAACAACATTAACAACGAACCATACAACAACCACAAATCTGGTTGTTATTAGCTATTTATACCCATAAACACCGTTTTAATGGCGCTTAACACACACCACATAAAACGCCAATAGTCATAACAACCAATAAAATAGTGGTTAATGTTAAATAATGAGATTAATGACTACTTTAATGGTAATAATAGACTTTAAATTGTAATTAAGTGGTGTACTATTAATAAAAACGGAGGATGCATGAATAGTAATGATAGCCCAAGAGCCATCGCTGAAACATTAGGTAGACGCCTCAAACAAGCCCGATTGAATGCAAACCTTTCACAGGAAGCACTCGCTTTAATGGTGGGATTATCTAAAAACACCATTGTGAATGTAGAAGCAGGCCGAACCAAACTAGAGACAATGATTGCTGTCATGCAAGGCCTCGGTTTGTTAGATCAGCTTGCACTCTTTCTGCCAGAACAACCCGCTTCACCAATCCAAATTGCAAAAATGAAAGGGACTGAACGTAAACGTGCGTCCAAAAAGTCACTTGAATCGGATAAACTAAGCAACAAAAAAGCAGAGAGTGAACTCGAATGGTAGAAGCAGTCAGTGTTAAATATAAAGATCATGAAGTCGGAGCACTCAGCTTCAACACCGAAACAGGTTTGGGTGCTTTTGAATATAACGCCAGTTTTATTCGCACAGGTATTGAACTGTCACCGCTTAAAATGCCCTTATCAAAAAATATCTATAGCTTTCCAGGACTGGATAAACCGACCTTTAAAGGTTTACCCGGATTAATAGCAGATTCATTACCCGATGACTTTGGTAACTCAGTGCTTAATGCATGGGTTGCAAGTCAAGGTCGCACACCAGAAAGTATCTCGCCGCTTGAAAGGCTGCAATATACAGGCAAACGCGGCATGGGCGCATTAACTTACTCCCCTGCTACTCAAGTTAAAAAATTCAACGCATCCAATAAAATAGAAATACAATCATTAGTCTCCGTCGCACAAGAAATACTAACCGAAAGAGGCAACTTTAGTGCACAACTAAAACACCCTGATCAACAGGATAAGGAGGCCATGTTAGCGCTCATGTCTGTGGGTATGAGTGCAGGTGGCGCACGCCCTAAAGCGGTGTTGGCTTTTAATGAAAACTTCACCCAAGTAAGATCAGGGCAAACCCAAGTACCAGCAGGTTTTAAACATTATTTAATGAAGTTTGACGGTGTTAGTGAACACAATAAAAATAATGAAACGTTCGGTGACCCAATGGGTTTTGGTGCCATGGAGTATGTTTATTATTTAATGGCCCGTCGTTGTGGAATTACGATGACCGAGTGTCATTTATTAAATGAAGGTGCAAGACGACATTTCATTACACAACGATTTGATAGGATTGGTAATCAAAAAGTTCATACACAAACCCTCAATGGTCTTGCCCATGTCAGTTATAAACAACCCGGCTCATTTTCCTATGAAGAGTTAATAGGTATCGCGCGTCAATTAAGATTAAGCCAAGTAGAAGCGATGCAGATATTTAAACGTATGGTGTTTAATGTGGTCGCAAGAAACCATGATGATCACGCTAAGAACTTCGCCTTTATATTAAATGAACAAGAGAAATGGGCATTATCACCAGCTTACGATATTGCATACAGCTTCAAGCCCGGTAATAAATGGGTAAATAGTCACTGGATGAGTTTGGCGGGTAAACGTGAAAACTTTAACCGTGAAGACTTCTATCAATTTGAACGCCTCAGCCCTATTTTTACTAAAACAAGAATCAACGAAGTGATCGATGAAACAATTGAAATAGTCTCAACATGGAAAGCATTAGCAGTCGAGAATGAAGTACCGAACTCGTTAATCGAAGAAGTAAACCAGAACTTAAGATTATATATTTAGCAGAGAAAGTCGCATAGATAGTTAATATAGATAGTTGACATAGGTAGTTAACATAGATAGTTAATATAGAAGCTTTAACTAGCACACCCGCTCAGACACTAACATTGGACAGCGAACGGAATAACTTTGTTAGCTATCCATAATTTACATAATGATGTCCGTAATAATGCCCCTGCGCATGCACTAATTTTATTGAGCAGATAAACGAGATAAGGCTTTGAATAACTCAGGAGTTGCGAGTACAAGAGCTTGCTCTTGTTTAGTTAAATAACTAACCGCTTCACTGATCGTTGTTGCTTCATTAATCTTCATGGTTGCGGTTGCTTCAACTGCATTGACTTGTCCAAGAGGACGCGCTGGAACACGGTCAATAAACGCTAAATGCAATGCGTACCAATGTGGATCGCTGACTAATTCCACTAAGTCTGGGCTGGCCTTAATCGTTTCCTGATAAATAAGCACAGTCTCATCCATAGATTGACGAATAGCGGGCCTTTGAGTTTCATCAGGAGTACGTAGCAAATGCATTTTTTTGAGCACCGCACCTAATCTCCAAGAACCAGTCAACATAGATAAAGGTACTGATAACAACATGCCAGCAATCGCGGGCGACAACCACGCTAATAACGCTAAAGAATTGAAATAAGCAGCCACGGTTAAAAACACACCAAACGTCATATGCCAACGATGCCTGTAGATTAGGTACTTAATCGGCAAACTACCATCGCCACGACGTTGGGGATTCCAACCTGAATCTTGTCCAATCAAAATCGACATAACGGCACCACTATGAATCAACATCATAATCGGTGCGATCAAAGCAGACATAACCACTTCAAGCATAAAACTAAGCGTTAAGACAATAAAACCACCCGCACGTTTTCGTGATTTTGTATCAACGAGGTATGAAATAAAACCCAACGTTTTAGGGGTAAATAAAATAACCATTGTGAAAATAAACAAGCTCAACGCGCGCGCAGCATCCATGGTTGGCCATGATGGAAAGAATGAAAATTCATTCGCAAAATACTCAGGTCGAATATATTCAGCTTGTAAAGAAAGCCCTAACCCCACCATGATCAATAACAACCATAATGGCGAAGCTAAATAAGACATCACCCCAGTCAGCAAGTGCATACGACTCACCCAGTGCAGACCTTTAGCAGTAATTACACGGCTATGCTGTAAATTGCCCTGACACCATCGACGGTCTCGAATAGCAAGATCAGTCATAGAAGGAGGACATTCTTCATAAGATCCACCAAGATCCGACGCAATAATCACACTCCAACCAGCACGTCGAATTAAAGCTGCTTCCACAAAGTCATGGCTAAGAATATGACCACCAAAAGGAGGTGGCCCTTTAAGGTCAGGTAACCCTGCCGCAGACATAAACGCTTCACGACGAATAATCGCATTATGTCCCCAAAAATTACCTTCTTTATCCGTCCACCATGCAAGGCCAGTTCCAACAACGGGGCCATACACGCAGGTTGCAAACTGCTGTAATCTCGCCATTAACGTAGTGCCATTAATTAACTGAGGAATAGTTTGAATTAATCCAGTATCAGGATCCGCTTCCATACGACGCGCTAACTCAATGAGGGTATCAGCTTCCATTAAACTATCGGCATCTAAGACTAATAAATGGTCGTAATTACTACCCCAACGTCGACAAAAATCGCCTACATTACCAGCTTTTCTAGCACTATTTTTAGGTCGACGACGATAATAAACATTAACCGTTTTACCCATACGCTGACGTAGTAAATGAAACCCCGCCTCTTCGGCTAAAATAATTTCGGGAGCGGTAGTATCACTGATAACAAACCAATCAAAAGCATTGCCTTCTCCTAGCTTATCAATAGCAGATGCCATCACTTCAATGGACGAAAAAATTTGCTCAGGGGCTTCGTTATAGGTCGGCATTAGCACCGCAGTTCGGCCCATTAACTTCGCGGTTAAACGCGTAGGGATCGCGCGTCTCTGACGAACAACTAAAAAGAAACCCACTATCGAACCGGTAAAAGCAACGGTGATCCAACTAAAGGTTAAACCAAATAACAATAGGAATAAGTACTGAATAAAGGTCACCTGCTCAATCGTCAGTACCGAGCGCATTTCATTAATGCCCCACACCGATAACAATAAAGCAGAGCCTAATACCAACCAGCGTCGCCATGTGTGAGAACGGCAACCATTTGGATTCACTGGCGAGTGTTTGTGCTCAGCATTAAATACAGCTAAAGATTGAGCTGGCATATCCCCGATATTTTCCTCGGGCATGCCCTGCTTAATATCAAATGCACAGGATTGAACATACGCGTCAATTTTCGGATCAAGGCTAGATGCAGCATGGCCAGCTTTTACAGCGCTTAGTTTGTCCATTGATACATCCACGTTTCCGCTTTACGGTCATCGGAAAACTGTAAATCTAATCGCAATTCAATCAATTCAACATCCAAAGGATCTAATTCGAAAGTAACACGGTAACCGCTATTATGAGGATTTTCAGTCACGACGATATTATCAACTACACCCGCTGAATTTTTGATAACTGCTTTAGGCGTTTGCTGATTATCATTATGTGAAGGATTAGGGAACGTGTAATCAATAACAAATAAGCGTTTGGGTGTTGGCCCATTAATACCTGCGCGGCCACTTTTTGTAGAATCAACGATGGCTTCGCCTTGTTCAACCGTCGGCTTTTTTCCCCAAAATAAACGATAGGAAAATTGATACTCAGACCCAGCAGGAATAATGTCAGTAGGCGACCAATAAGCAACAATATTGTCATTGATTTCAGACTCGGTTGGAATTTCTACCAAAACTACCGCTCCTTTCGCCCAATTACCGACGGGCTCTACCCACAAACTTGGACGACGTTCATAATGCGCTTCTAAATCCTGAAAGTGTTTGAAATCACGGTCGCGTTGCACGAGTCCAAACCCTAACGGAGCGTTATCTGCAAAAGCACTAATTTGAAGGTTAGTGGGATTACGTAGCGGACGCCATAAACGTTCACCACGGCCATTAACAATTAATAACCCATCAGAATCATGCACACGTGGACGGAAATCATCAACATTTGCTCGGCCGTAAGAAGAGAACATAAACATACTTGTCTCGGCGGCTAGCCCTACTTTATCTAAATCAACGCGCGGGAAAAGTGTTGCTTCAATATCCATCACAGTATTGTCACCGGGACGAATGGTAAATCGATAGGCTCCTGTTGTACTTGGGCTATCTAACAGCGCATACACAACAATCGACGTACTCTCAGCGGAAGGTTTTTCAATCCAAAAGGCACGGAAACTAGGAAACTCTTCACCTTCAGGCTCTGCTGTTTTTAACGCCAAACCTCGAGATGATAATCCGTAGGCTTGATCTTTACCTAAAGAACGGAAATAACTACCGCCCTGAAACACCGCCAATTCGTCAAAGTAGTCAGCATTATTCAGCGGATAATGCAGACGCAATCCCGCAAAACCAATATCACCCGTTGGCAATGGTTTTTGCATCACTTCCCCGGTTGTAAATAGACTAGGGTCATAACGTAAATGAGTTGATTCCCCACCATCAACAATCGCTATTTCAACGGTTTCTTTAAAGTAAAAACCACGATGAAAAAGTTGCATTTGAAATGGCAATTCAGTATTCGCCCAAATAGAAGAGGTAGGATTAAAGCGAATATCTCGATATTCGTCGTAATTCAACTCCTGTAAACTGGTCGGTAAAGTAAGGTCCGGCTCTTTGTAAGGTGCTTTAGCTAATTTACGTGCGATATCTGCAACAGTGTTACGGTCAAATTTACCGTTCACTGTGTAAAGTGGCTTCACTGGACCCACCTCTTTTGGTGAGTCTGCTTGCGCAGCTAAGGAAATGATTGAGATTGATAAACTGGGTAATAAAAAACTCATTACACTCAGGTTTTTCCAAAATTTAAAACGTGAAGACTTATATAATAATGACATATATTTAAACTCTTAAGTTATGGGTAAAAGCACTGTCTAATTAGGTCGTACAGGTACTCTCTATTTAGGTCCAAAGGTCACTAACTAGCGATGGTTGCAAAAACCACCAGCTAAATAGATAAGAATCTTAGTGAATTTCAAAATAAAATATAAAAGCTCATGATTTTATTAAAATTATCTTTCAGACAACTTAGCCAATTTATGTTCGCAGGTAATAAAAACTAATACAGTAGAAATTAAGCTAACTTTTACTGATTGAAAAACTACCCAAAAGTGGAAAAGTAATCGAAAGCTCACAACGGTTAAGTTGATAAAACAATAACTTTCATAACTATCGACTGCTAAAAAAACTATAAGTTCTAAAATAATTATCAAAAACATTCGCATGAAAATACATCGAGATCAGTCGTTATAACGCTTACAATAAGTAAATTTATTGAAATGGCTTCCCCTGTTATTAATAACTCAAAGCAATTAAAACCAGTCATTAAAACAGGTGAAAAGTACAATCAAAATTGTGATGCCAACGCAGAAAATAAAGAAACGTCATTCATAGAAGAGGAAGAAAAGCAGATGGGATTTGCAAGTTGCATTTTGAGGTAATAAGGTTGAATATATTAATCACTTACCAATCAAATAGAGAATGTATATGTATCAGATTGTTGCATCAGATCTCGATGGCACCTTGTTGACATCAGAACACCAAATTACCACTTATACCAAACAGATCCTCACTCAATTACATCAACAGGGCAAATCCTTTATTTTTGCGACAGGCCGCCATCATGTGGATGTTGCAGCTATGCGTGAGCAAGTGGGTATTCCAGCTTTTATGATCACTTCTAACGGTGCACGAGTTCATGACAGTGAGAACACCCTCATCTTTCAACAAAACATTGCAGCAGATACAATACAAAGCATCATGAAAATATTGGCCGCGGATAAAACACTACAAGCTAACTTATATCGAAATGATGATTGGTTAGTGAGTAGAGAAGATTTTTACGATACCAGCAACGAAGCGCATTTTTCTTATAAAGTATTTGATATCAACAACCCACCTGTAGACGGCGTTGCAAAAATATTCATCAAACATGAGCAAAAAAACCACGACAAACTCGCCTTACTAGAAACGCAACTAAATGCTAAATTTTCGGATAAAGTGCATATCACTTTCTCTTCTCCAAACTGTCTTGAAATTATGGATAAAGGTGTGTCTAAAGGTCATGCATTGCAAGCGATTGCTAAAATGAAAGGCTATGAACTAAAGGACTGTATTGCGTTTGGTGATGGCATGAATGATTTTGAAATGTTATCAATGGCAGGTAAAGGTCTAATCATGGAGACGGCACACCATAAAGTTAAAGAAGCTTTACCAAACCTAGAAGTGATTGGTCGATGTGATGATGAAGCGGTAGCAAATTACCTTGCAAAACATTTATTAGTACAAAAATAAGTTGTAAATAACCTTCTCACAAACCAAATAACTTTCTCACAAACCAGAACAAGCTAAAAACTAGTTTACGGCAAATGGAATTGCGTAAACTTGCTTGTACTTATAATTTCTACGATACCTAGTAGCTATACCTAGTTACTATACCTTTCAGCAACACCTTCAGCGAGACCTTTCAGCTATACCTTTCAGCGACACCTGATAACCGTACCTTTCAGCAACATCAATAACCATCGCTTACCTAGTCACCAAACCTTTTAGGACTATCTAATCGCTCTATAGGTAAGTGGCCAACTAACCTTGTTGTGCGGCCATTGACGAAGGTAGTTCTTTAGTCTGTTGACTTTGTTTTACTAACAACATCGCAGTTTCATGTTGTGCATGAACAAATGAGCTAATAGCAAGATCCGATAACTCTTCTTTGTCATCTAAGGAGTTAATCTTCACAATCAAATTTGCTTGAGGGTGATATTCCAACACGGATTCGCAAATAATCTTGATATTTCTGATCGAGTTAACCGTCAAAATAATACTAGAAGACAGTTCTACCTTGAGCGATTCCAGTACAGGTTGTTTGTCTAAATGACCAAAATACGCTTGGTAGCCTCTTTTTCTCGCCACTAAAACATGCTGTAAGTTATCGGAAATGATCAAGAAGCGTTGATTTTTAGTATGTAGCTCTTTAGCCACAATTCGCCCTAACGTATCAAAACCACAAATAATCGTATGTTGCTCAATAGTAACCGGCGTAATTTTATCTGCCTCGAAAAACTCAGTGACAAACAAAGCTGACAACTTATAGATATTGTTGACCATAAAGGGAGTGATAATCATCGACAATACAGCAACCAAAATAAGAAAACCGCCCAGTTCTTGTGATAATAAGTTTTGGCTAGTGGCTAATGCAAAAATAGCAAAAGAGAATTCCCCAACCTGACAAAGCGCTAATGCCGACTTTATCGAATCACTTTTGTTCGATTCTTGTCTTATCAAAAAATACACAACAGTGGCTTTAACCAACATCGCAGAAACGAGTACGCCGGCCACTAAATGCAAGTGAGTTAGAAAATACATCACATCTATTTTGGTGCCAATCGAGAAGAAAAAGGCACCTAATAAGAGATCTTTATAAGAAGCAATATCAGATTCAACCTTCACATGAAAATGACTTTCCGCAATGATCATCCCCGCAATAAAAGCACCTAAAGAGTAAGTAAATCCCATTTCATGCGCTACCAGAGAAGCGCCCAATACAATGGTTAATACAGAGCCAAGAAACATCTCTTCCATGCGAGCACGGCTTGAAAAGTGTAATAGCCATTCAATTATTTTTTTGCCTAAAGTAAACATAAATGCAATCACTAAACAGGCATAAACCGAGGTTTTTAATAGCACATCGCCTACTGACAGCCCTTCTTTTGCTAAAAAACCAATCAATAACAAAATAGGGATAACCGCTAAGTCTTGAAAGATTAAAATCGCCACCGACTTTTCGCCGTAAGGAGTAACAATGTCTTTGGATTTTTTAAGATAGGTCACCACAATCGCAGTGGATGACAAACTAAAAGCTAAGGCAATGATAATGGCAGAAGTGGTATCAAGTTTAACCAAGTAAAAAGCGATTAAAAAGATGATCGCAGAACTGGCGACGACTTGTACAAAACCATTCAAAAAAATGATTTTTCTCAACTTCTTTAATTTAGAAAAAGACATCTCCAAACCAATGGTAAACATCAAAAAGACGATACCAAATTCACCAATCAACTCTAGTGATGAAAGGTCAGCATGACCATTGAAATCAAAAATATTACTGATGATTGTTCCGGTGATGATGTAACCCACTATGTGCGAAATAGCGAATTTAGTCAGCACAATATTAATAATACTAGCGATCGCTAATGAGATAGCGATGATGATAAGAATCGAGTCCATGATGGGCCTTAAATAACAGTCCGAGTTATCAACAATATATAACGTAGATCACATTTTACAAACTCTTTTTAATAATAAAAAAGCCTATATCTATGATTTTGCAAAAATTAATAAACCACGCCAGCTTTTATCAACCATTGCTTATCGACACTGATACAAAAAAGACCATAAGCAAAAACTCAGCAAATTTCAGCAAGCATAACCACTTTTATAAAATAGTTATTTCCTAAATCATCATACAAATGAACAATAAATTGACCGAAGATAAGGTTTTAAACACAAAAGTGATTAAACTTTTAAGCTTCAGATTAATAACGTAAAAAAACCTTTCTCAAAATTTGTCCAGATAATAATAAAAATTGATGAGTGCTTGCACTATTTAAAGGAGATAAAATGACAACAAAAATAGAAGGCGTAGAGGGCGTAGTTCATGCCGTTGATTTAGCGGTTAGACCATTTGGTTGGCTATTATTAACCATCTTCGTCGTAGGATATTACTTTATTGCAGCCGAAGAAAAGTATCATATAAACAAAGCAAAACCCGCACTGTTCACCGGCACATTCATGTTTATGTTACTCGGTGGGTACTACGCATTTAACGGACTCGATTTCAGAGCATTTGATACTGAAATTGCACATTTGATATTAGAAATTGCAGAGATCTTCTTCTTCTTATTTGTAGCGATGACCTTCATCGAAGCACTGATTGAAAGGAATGTATTTGATGCATTAAAAGAAAAACTACTCAAATCTGGTTTTGGCTATCAAAAACTATTCTGGGCAACCGGCTTTTTAGCCTTCTTTATATCACCAGTAGCCGATAACTTAACAACCGCCCTTATTCTCTCAACCGTATTGATTACCATAGAAAAAGATAACAAAGCCTTTCTTGTTCCAGCGGCTATCAATATCGTTGTTGCAGCTAATGCAGGCGGTGCATGGTCACCATTTGGTGATATTACAACCTTAATGGCATGGTCAGCAGGCAAAGGTTCATTCATTGACTTCTTATTCCTCTTTCCTGCATCTATTACTGGTTGGGCTATTACCGCTTTCTTGCTTTCTCGCTTTGTGCCTAAGGGTCGTCCTGCCAAAATCGAAGGTGCTGAACCCGTTAAAATTCACAAGGGTGGTAAAGTAATTGTTGGCCTTGGCATTTTCACCATTGCAGCAGCGGTATTAGGAAAACAATTAATGCATTTACCACCGATGTGGGGCATGTTATTTGGTCTTTCATTATTACAGCTTTATGCATACACACTAAAAAAATACCATAATAATGATATTCAAATTTATAAGTCTGTTTCCAAAGTAGAAAATGACACGCTACTCTTTTTCTTTGGTATTCTGGCAGCCGTTGGCGCACTTCACTTTGCAGGTTTCTTATCCCATGCCGCGAAACTATATACTATGTTTGATCCTATGTACGTCAATGTAGGTGTCGGTTTTTTATCAGCCATTGTTGATAACGTACCAGTCATGTCAGCGGTATTAAAATCATCACCCGATATTCCATTAGCACAATGGATGCTAGTAACATTAACCGCTGGTGTCGGTGGCAGTATGATCTCTTTTGGCTCTGCGGCAGGTGTTGGTGTAATGGGTAAACTAAAAGGCGTTTATACCTTTGGTGCACACATGAAATACTCTTGGACTATCCTCGTTGGTTACTTTGCTTCAGTAACCGTTTGGTACTTCCAATATGAAATATTAGGCTTTTATATTAAACCCGCTGTTCAAGCAGTAACAGGCCACTAATTTATTGTTCAATCAGCACACCTAACGTGCTAGTTAAATTGTTAACGCAATAAATAGCAATAAGCGATCCAGTTAAAACATGTTATCAGGCACTGCTTGCTAGCATGTTTTCTTCTTTTACCTCTCCATCAAAGAGGCTTTGAGCAACATAACCAATAAATTAACCAATTAACCAATTAACCAATTAACCAATTAACCAATTAACCAATTAACCAATTAACAATAAACTAACTACTTAACAATAAAAGTCATTAGTATCATCAGCCCATTAAAATGAACCACTACAGCTCTTTTATTCCATCACGATTGAAGCAAATAATAAATATTGTTAATTTTACTATTGCAATTAACACCACTGAGCGTAAAAGTACTACATCGCCGCACTTCAAAGGAGAAGACAACTAATGGCAAAACGTAACAAAAGGTTAAAAGCACAGGCATCAAGCCTAGATGCAAACCAAACCTCAGCAAAAACACAAAAACAAACCGAGCTTGGTCGTGGCACCATTAATCACTCAGCAATGGGCGCATTAGTGACCAGCAAGATTTTTAGTATGAGAGTCGTTCAAGCGAAAAAAGGCAAAGGTTCATTTAACCGTAAAGCGAAACACGCGAGTAAAGAGTGTTATCAAATAGCAGCTTAAGCAATGAAACATTGATCGCTTTAGTCATTATCTGATAACACTTTTTACATTGAATTTAAAAGGCACTAGCCTGATTGCATCAGCTAATAGCTGCTAAAGTGATTTAATCAGCCTAAAGGTTAAATTAATGCGTGGTGCAACATTGCGTTGAGTTTTAGTAATGCAATGTTGCCAATGATGCTGTAGCTCGCCATGCATTAATAACAAACTATTATGTTGCAGCTCACAGGCCACCTTTTGTAACTTATCTTGATTATGTTTTAATAAAAACCGACGTGTCGCTCCCAAGCTATAAGAAGCAATCACAGGGTTTACCCCTAATATTTTTTCATTATCAGCATGGTACCCCACCGAATCTTGTCCATCGCGATACAAATTTGCCAATACACAATTAAAACGATAACCGGTCACGGCTTCTATCTGGCTTTTTAATGACAACAAACGCGCAGTAAACTCCACCGTTTGATATAACTTCTGATAACCACCATCAGCACTCACACCATAGTCACCATACCAAGCCGTCAAACGGGGTTGTAAATGACGTTGTTCATAAACAGTGATTGATTCTTGTCGCCAAATTGCGGCATTTAATAACTCATCAAATAACGCAGAAGCTTCATCTTCCGTTAACAATTGCTGCCAACAGGTCACAACCCCATCACTATTAATTAGGTCAATAGGCGGTTCATCTTCAAATAGTGATAACGTCATTTAGCTTCAGGCTTCCCATAGTAAAGTGAAAAAAACATTTAAAAGAGTAGAAAAGAATACGGACTTTATAACAAATATTCCTCACACTTCAAAAATTAACGGCTTAAATCGAAGTGAGCGTTACCAAGCTAGGTTGTTCAAGGTTGGCTTTAAAAATAACAGCATTGAACAAAAGTAACACAACCTTATTAAAGTTTAAGCGCTTAAGATTCAGTAATTTAAGTATAAATATTCATTTTTAAACGTGACCACAGTTGTTAGAATGCGCTTAAAATATTCTACAGAAGAAAATAATGGCAAATTTTAATACGCATTTTAATGTCGCAGCAGTGGCAACCGGCCTTGCAGCAGCAACGCTTTTATCAGCCGAACATATCAATCTCAATACCGCACTTGGTCTATGGTTTTTAGGCACCATTGGCGGGTTATTACCCGATATAGACTCAGACAATTCCACATCACTGGATATCATCTTCAATTTGTTTGCATTCAGTGCGGTCTTAATCGTCCTCCGGTACGTGAGCAGTGACATGATCAGCTTTGTAGAGTTTCAACAATTAAGTTTACTTGAACTGATTGCATTACCCCTCGTGGTGTACGCATTGATGCGATACCTAGTCAGACCTATTTTTGAAAAAATAACCGTGCATAGAGGAAGCTGCCATTCATTGTCATTTGTTTTGTTGATTGCACTATTTACAACGCAAATTATATGGCGATTAGCTCCACAAACATCAGAACAGTCAGTGATCATTGCTTGGCTTTCCGGTGGGTTTGTTTTTCTGGGAGGAGTTATTCACTTAACATTAGACGAACTCTATAGTGTCGATTTAAGTAACGTCACCATCAAACGTTCATTTGGATCTGCACTGAAACTTGCTGATTTTAAAAACAAAAGCTTAACGTTAGTAAAGGTACTTTCGATTGCGGCATTAGCCTATACAACCCCTTCTCCCGACCAAACTATCAATACATTAAGCGACTGGTCGAAATTAAAATTGAGCCCTTATTCAGAGATGGCCAATAGCAAATAATTTCAACGACATAAAGGTTAGCAAACTCAACAATCATCTACTAAAGGTAAGTAGGTTAGTTTACGAACTGAAGTTAGGATACGGGCAAGGGTCCGTTTAATTACCCTTCGTTCTAAAATTATTGTCATCGTTAACTTCAAAGTGGTGCTTTTGATAATCTTTAATCACTTCTTCGGTTACATATCCAGATGTTACACAGCTCCCTCCTAGCCCAGAAATGGCTCAAATATGGCTTTTAAAGAGCAGGGAAACTTCCAAATAATTTAGCATATGAGCGCCATATTCACTGACGCTGAAATTAAAAAATGAACATGCCCCTCAATCATAACTCCTTTTAAACTCCCTCTTTTTTATTCTCTCCTAACACTTATTTTTTGAATTAATATTGCAATAATTTACATTTTTACCTGATTTATTTAACGGTGTCGTATGGTCACCAGTAAATGCTTTCTTAAACATACCTAAGAACTCTACCTTGAACATAAAATATCGATAATTGTTTATGCTAGCTCTTAATGATTGATCTGTTTTATGGTGCGGTTTAGTGGCTCACTGTGCATGATAATAAGCATATATTGTTTATTTTTCGTACTCTTTACAGGCTTTAATTTAATGGTTTTTATAATTCCCAAACCGTTTTTGAACATTATTTACATGTTTTTATACAACGGCTAAACCTATTAATCCTGTTTGTTTTTCATTTTTTACTTTAATGATTGTTAATGAGATAAACCAGCTGTAACAGTTGATTTGATTGAACTTAGCCGTTTATAAAAATTAGACATTAATACAAAACTGATGAGACTTTGAGTCGATATAAAGTCTACTACTATATAGCTACCATTATTCCCTCTCCAAATAAATCAGCCTACACTCCTTGATATTAGTACCTTTATAAAGTGAACCTTTTCTTTATTTCATCCGTATCACTGTTTTTACGATGGACAAATTAATTCAATTATTTGTCATTTCTTAACCTGCTATTAACCTCAGGAAGACTATTATCTTCCTCAGCAACGACCGATAAGGGATAAAACTTAACCGTTGTTGTCAGGTGATAACAGATGAATAAATACAC
>Ga0316197_10000559_pt1 | contig 25767 bp, 20 predicted proteins | sample OudBiesiAoxic_MG_FD_204939 | JGI IMG/M metagenome (GOLD analysis project Ga0316197, IMG submission 204939) | Coastal sediment microbial communities from Oude Bieten Haven, Netherlands - site A oxic | ecosystem: Environmental > Aquatic > Marine > Coastal > Sediment | place: Netherlands... | reverse complement strand
CAGATCGACATGGCCTCGTCGATCGTCATCGTCAACAAGATCGATCGTGCGAGCCCGCAGCAGGTGTTGGCAATGCTTGCGGCGGCAAGTGAGCTGGGTGCGCAGGAGTACTTCCCGGTGTCGGCGTTGACCAAGGACGGCATCGACGGATTGGTCGCCCACCTCACCGCGGGTCTGCCGGTCGGACCACAGTTCTTTCCCGACGACGAGGTCAGCGATCTTCCCGAAGAGCGTTGGGTCGCCGAACTGGTCCGCGAGCAGTTGTTGGCTGCCACACGTGACGAGCTTCCGTATTCGATCGCGACGCAGGTGGTCGAGTGGGAGTGGCCGCGGATCCGCGTCGACATCATTGTCGAGCGGGAGAGTCAGAAGGGGATGGTGATCGGCAAGGGCGGGAGTGTGCTCAAGCGAGTCGGTGAGGCCGCACGAAAGCAGCTGCCCGAGGGTGTCTTCCTCGAGCTGCGGGTCAAAGTCGACAAGGACTGGCAGCGTCGCCCCGACCGGGTCGAGCGACTCGGCTACTAGGCGGTGGTTGTTGTGGTGATCTCTTGTCCCTCACCGAGACGCTGACTCCTGCGGCGTCGATCCCGATGATGACGAGGAGGTGGCTTCAAGTCTCGATGGTCGCTGGGTCGAGCAACCCGCGCATCACGTGAGCCAACTCGAGCGGATCGTTGTTCGTGGCGTACGCACCGGCATCGCCGGCGGACACCTTCGTCTCCAGGACGTCGAAGGCGACGATCGCCCGTTGCGGCGACGCTTCAAACGCGTCGCCGGAGGATGAGCGGGCCCCACTGTGTGAGAGCGCTTGGTCCGGTCGCACCTCAATCGAGCAGCATTGTCCCTGCCCATGACACACGGAGTGGACATGCTGTCACTCAGTGTCGAATATTCCGGATATTCGACACGAAATCCGAAAGCTCGTTGTGGAGTGAACACCTATATGAGGCAGACTAGTTAAGGCGGATCCTTGGCGGGGTGCGGCTGTGACAGTTTTCGGAAGACCGATGGACGATGTTTGGTCTGTCGGAGAATCCGCAACTCTACGGAAGGGACTTGATCCATGAATGGAGCGATCAACGCTCGGCTTGCGATCGGTGTCGTCGGGTACGGCTATTGGGGGTCCAAGCACGTTCGAGTGCTGTCGTCGCTGCCCGACGTCGACGTCTACGTCATCGACTCCAAAGCGGGCCGGCGTGAGCATGCCCGAGACGCGTTTCCAGGAGCGATCATTCATGCCGAGCTCAACGACGTGATCGACCGTTTGGACGGGGTCGTGGTGGCGACCCCGGCTGCCAGTCATCACGACGTCGCACGGTTTGCCCTCGACCGAGGGGTGCACGCGTTGGTCGAGAAGCCGCTTGCCCTCACCACGGCGGACTGTTCCGACTTGATTCGTGCCGCCGACACTTCGAACGTCAAGCTCATGGTCGGTCATACCTTCGAGTTCAACGCCGGCATCAGGAAGGTGCGGCACTTGATCGACAGCGGCGAACTCGGGGAGATCCTCTATGTCGACACTGCGCGCCTGAACCTCGGTCTCTATCAGTCGGACGTCAACGTGATCTGGGACCTCGGACCGCATGACATTTCGATCCTCAACTACCTGCTTCGGTCGGTGCCGACGTCGGTGACGGCCACCGCCGACGCTCACCGAAGTGAGCATTTGGCCGACGTCGCCACGCTCCAACTGCGCTACGACGAGCTCGACATCACCGCCCACATCCGGCTCAGCTGGCTCGACCCCGTCAAGGTGCGACGTGTCAGTGTGGTCGGCAGTCGGAAGATGGTCGTCAACAACGATATTGCACCCGAGCGGATCAAGGTGTACGACGCTGGCGTCGACGCCAGTGGCCCGGCCGACCGATTTCAGGATCCGCCGTTCGAGTATCGGTACGGCGACATCGTTTCGCCTCACGTGCCGTTCGAGGAACCGCTGCTCCTCGAGGACCGTCACTTCGTGGACTGCATCCGGCTGGACAAGACGCCTGACACAGATGGTCGATCGGGATTGGCTGTCGTTCAGGTGCTGGAAGCCGCCGAACGTTCGATCGCCGAGGGGCGCACGGTTCCCGTGAGCGTCCCGATCCCAGCCGCAAGCGCCTAATGGCCGATGGCTGAGAGCAGACCACCGATACCATTCCTCGATCTCGGTGCGATGCACGCGCAGGTCCGCTCTGAGCTCGACGCCGTATGGCACAGGGTCGTCGACTCGAGCGGCTTCGTCGGGGGCGAGTCGGTCGCCGAGTTCGAGTCGTCCTTCAGCGCCTACTGTGATCAGGAATTCGCAGTCGGAGTCGCCAACGGAACCGACGCCTTGAGTCTGATCCTCAGTGGGCTCGGCATCGGACCCGGTGACGAAGTCATCGTCCCGACGAACACATTCGTTGCGACCGCCGAGGCTGTCTGCAACGTCGGCGCCCTCCCCGTGTTCGTCGACGTGGACCCGGCAACGCTGCTCGTCACCGCCGATCACGTCGAGGCGGCCCTCACCGACCAAACCGCTGCAGTCATGGTGGTCCACTTGTACGGTCAGACGGCCGATATGACAGCACTCGTGCCCCTGTGCGCCCGCGCCGGCGTCCATCTCATCGAGGATGCGGCGCAGGCCCACGGGGCCCGCTGGAATGGCGGACCGGCCGGATCGTTCGGAACGGCGGCCGCGTTCAGCTTCTACCCAGGCAAGAATCTCGGCGCTTTCGGTGACGGGGGAGTGGTGGTGACCAACGACGCCGAGCTGGCGATGGCGGTCCGGTCGCTCGCCAACCACGGTCGGAGCGAAGCTGATACTCATCAGCACGGCGTTATCGGGACGAACAGCCGTCTCGACGCTCTGCAGGCTGCGGTGCTGTCGATCAAGCTCGCCCGGCTTGATGAGTGGAACGAGGCTCGGCGTGAGATTCATTCCTGGTACGGCGACCTGCTGCCCGCCGGCGTTCATCAAGTCGAGATCGCATCGATGGCGTCGCCGGTCCACCACCTCGAAGTCGTGCAGGTCGACGACCGCGACCGCATGCGGGAGCGCCTTGCTGCGCTCGGAATCGGTACCGGAATCCACTATCCGGTTCCGTGTCACCGACTCCCCGCCTATGAACGCTTCCGCAGGGGCGAAACGGCGAGCCCGTTGCACGTGGCAGAAACGACCGCTGATCGGTTGCTGTCGTTGCCGATGTTCCCGCATCTGGGTCGCGATGACGTGGCTCGCGTCTGCGCCGCCCTGGGGGATGTCCTTGCGGAGACGTCGGCCGGCTGAGGCACCACAGGTCCATGTCCCGTCGCCTTGGATCTACGACGTCGCACCGGATGACGGTGGCGCCGCCGCCCACTCCACGCTCGCGATGGTACGGTCCGGCGTCGCGCACCTTCGATCTGGTCGTCGCTGCGACGGCAGTCGCTCTCCTCTCACCGCTTCTTGGCGTCATCTGGCTCGTCATCCGTGTCACCTCGCCGGGACCTGCGGTTTTCCGCCAGGAACGGATCGGTCGTCACGGTCGGCCGTTCGTCGTCTACAAGTTTCGCACGATGGTCGCCGGCGGCTCCGACGATCGGCATCGTGAGTATGTGACGTCGCTGATCACCGACGATGCCGGCGGCCCAGATGTTGTCGAGGGTGTCTACAAGCTGGTGGATGACGATCGCATCACCTCGGTGGGCCGATGGCTGCGCCGCTCGAGTCTCGATGAGTTGCCACAGTTGTTCAACGTGCTCGAAGGATCGATGTCGCTCGTCGGCCCACGACCGGGTCTTGCGTACGAGGTCGTATTGTACGGCGACCTGGAGCGCCGCCGACTGCTGGTCAAGCCGGGAATCACCGGACTGTGGCAGGTGAGCGGCAGAAACAACCTCTCGATGCGCAAGATGTTCGAACTCGACTCCGTCTACGTCGACGAACAGTCGATTCTGCTCGATCTGCGAATCTTGTCGAAGACGCCGCGAGAACTGCTGAGGCCATCGGGAGCACAGTGACCGGTCGGCCCCCTGGTGCGTCCGGCTGCTAATCCAGCCGCACAGTTTCCCGCGCTGGCACACCGCGTACGGTGGCGCCGTCCGGGACGTCGTGGGTGACCACCGCCCCTGCCGCAACGAGCGCCCCTTGCCCGATCGTGACTCCGGCCAGGATCGTCGCGCCCGAGCCGATGCTCGCACGAGGTCGTACATGGGTCTCGATCAACTCCCAGTCGTCGGTACGTTGGAGGCTTCCGTCCTCGTTTGTCGCACGTGGGTAGCGGTCGTTCGTGAACATCACCCCGTGACCGACGAAGACCTCGTCGTCGATCGTCACTCCCTCGCAGATGAAGGTGTGGCTCTGGATCTTGCAGCGCTGACCGATGATCACCCCGCGTTGGACTTCGACGAACGGGCCCACCGAGGTTCCGTCCCCGAGGCGACAGCCGTACAGGTTGACGAAGCTGTGGATGGTGACGCCGTTGCCGATCTCCACATCGTCGGCGATCTGTTGAAGCGGTGTACTCATCGCGACATCCTGGCAGCAGGGCGACTCGAACCCTGGCCTTGGGCCGAGTGCGATGAGAACTCCCGCAGAAGTTACCCTCGCAGCAGCCCCGCTTCCGTCGGCCGGTGAGACATGGCCGAGTCGTTGTTGCTCTGCGATTCATGGGCACTGCGATTGCAGCGTTGGTCGTCGCTGCCGGCCACTGCAGCCCGCGAGCTGTGATCGATCTCGCTCAGACCGAAGCGCATGCTCCGGGTGATCAGGCTGTCCCCGACGACATGTCGGACGCGAACAACAGCGCGACGCCTCCATCTCTGAGGTGGTCGGCCTTGTCGATGCGCTCAGGCGTCTCCGAAGAACGACGCGAGCGGCTTGCGGCGCTTCGTGACCCGGCGCGTCGATCGCCGCGAGTCGACCGACGCCATCCTCATCTGCGCAGTGCTGCGGTCGTCGTGTACACGGCATACAGACGACGGCACGTCGCGGCCACGTCGGGGAGCCGCGCATCGGGCTCCGATGGTGTCCGACGCCGATCGGCGATCACGTCGTGGAGTGCGTCGGCCATCGCGGCAGGATCTCGTTCGACGATGTGGCACGCAGACCGGCCAGCAAGGACCGAGACAACATCGCCGACGTCGACCGACACGACGGGCAGACCGCAGGCCAGCGCTTCGCGCACCGCGACGGGAGAGCCTTCGTGGTCGGATGCCAACGCCAGTGCGTCGCAGGCAACCATGTGGGACGCGACCTCGCCACGCTCGCGTCCCACCAGGGTGATCAGCTCGATGTCGACGCCGCGATCACGGACCAAGGCGACGGCCTCGGCGACGATCCCATGGTGCTTCTCGACCCGTGCCGGGTCGTACGGGAACAGGACCCTGGCCACCGACGGATCCATGCCGAGTGCCCGCTGTGCTGCGATTCGATCGCTGGGCCTGAAGATCTCGGTGTTGACACCGAATGGGATGACGTGCGCGTCGGGTCGGTCGAGCACGGTGGCCATCTCGTCGCTCATCACAACGACCCCGTCGGCTCGACCGGCAACGGCGCGACCGATGCGACCATCGCGGCCGTGCAGCGCCCCGTCGATGCCGCCGAGCACATCCGAGCCCTGGAACGTGACCAGGAGCGGGGCTCGTCGCTGGAGGCGGCCGAGCAGCCCACAGTGGCCGTAGAACGCGTGCACGAGGTCGTACGAGTCCGCACGCAGCTTCCTGGCCATCTCGGTGAGCGCGCGGCTGTACGCGAGACGCCGGTCGACGTGCACATGGACGTGGTCGAAGTCAACCCCGAAGTCGCTTGAAAGTCGCTCGATGTGATCGGCGATGGCGGGCGAGGGGCCGTTGCCTCCGATGGCCGAGACGCTCAAGACTTTCACGGCGTGACCTCGGCCGACGTGAGCCCCGCGCCGGTCCGCAGGGCGCGGTCGAGTTGCGCTGCCGCCCGCTTCCAGGTCCAGTCGGTCGATTGCGCCTGTGCGGTGTGGCTTCGTTCGCGCAGGGAGAAGCGGTCGTCCCACAGGCGCGCCAGGGCTTCGACGATGGCCCGCTCGTCGGAGCCGTCGATCCACTCCACATGGGGTTGGCCCTCCAACACGTCGGTGTTGCACGCGATCCGGGTAGCCGCCACAGTCAGGCCAGACGCCAAGTACTCGAACAGCTTGATGGGGCTGCTGACCTGGAACTTCAATTCATCGGCGAACGGAAGGATGCCGACGTGGGCAGCAGCGAGGTGGAGGGGGATGTCGCGATGATCGACGCGGCCGAGAGTGGTCAGGTAGCGATCGCCTTCGGACCGGGCTGCAAGCTCGTCGGCCTCCGAGCCACTGCCGACCAGGACCAGCTCGAAGTTCATGCCCTGCTCGCGAGCAGCGCCAACGGCATCGACCACGACCATCAGCGTGCGTTCATGATCCAAGCATCCCACATAGATCAGGCGTACCGGGTCGTCGATTGCGGTGGGATACGACCGAGTCGCGGCTGTCGTCGTGAACGGCTCGGGCGTGACCCCCGATGGCCACACCCCCCACAGCCTCGATGGCGGCACGCCCTTGGCTCGGGCCATGCGTTGGGTGATCGCGGTCTGGCCGTCTGCGAGACGTTTGGCAGCCGAGCCGGCAAGGCCATAGAGCACCTTTCGCGCCCATCCGCGCAGGTCCTGATGTTCGGAGGAGGTCATGTGCAGCGTGCGGGTGTCCATCACGAACTTCGGTCGCCTCAGCCACATTGTCGCCATGAGGCGCAGGGGGATCAGCCACGGCGCCGACATTTCGTGGAACAGCACGATGTCGAGCTCGGCGCGTTGGCGGCGGATCAGGCGCGCTGCTCGGGCGTGGAATACGGCTTGCCCCAACACATAGACGTCGGGGCGTTCCACGAGAAGCACGTCGACGCCTCTCACGGTGGCGTTGCCGCCGCGACCTGGGGCCACGAGCGTCACGTCCCACCCGAGGAGACGCAGCTCGTGTGAGGTCTCGAGCCACGTCGCCGAGTCGAGCGTGTCAGCGGGTGGTTGGGTGTAGACCCAGAACAGGTGCGGGCCCCGGCCGTCCCGGCGACGCTGCGCTCTTCGCGATGCTTCGGCGCGGTCACGTCGACGAGCCAGGGCCTTGCGGGGGACAAAGGTCGGGCTGGCGTGCAGCGACTTGGCGGTGAGACGCGCCACCGCGGCCGCGTCGCGGTGCTCGCAGGCATGACGAACGAGGCGGATGTAGGCCCAGGCGCGACCGCTGGAATCGAGCCAGTGCATGTCGTGGAGGTGGCGGTCGAGGACGCGTTCGTGGACGGCGTATGTGCGACGTCGAGCGGTGGACGACAACGATCGGTCGTGGCGCCGATAGAGGAACAGGTCGTCGTGGAGCGGAGCAATCCGACAGTGCCTGTGGAGGCGGATCCACATGTCGAGATCCTCGGCCAGGAAGAAGTCCTGCGCGTAGTAACCGACGGTGTCGAACACCGCAGCGCGCCGCAGATGGCAGACCCCGATCGGGTTGCTCACGCCGAGCAGGTCAGCGTCCCCCACCGTGACACGGCCGAGGGGGCGGCCGCTCTCGTCGATCTCGGTGTAATCCGTGTAGACCGCATCGATGTCGGGGCGGGATGTGAGGAACGACACCATCGTCTCGAGTGCATCGGGCCGGAGGATGTCATCGTCGGAGAGCCACGTGAAGTAGTCCCCGTGAATCATCCGCGCCCCGGTGTTCAGTGCGGCCGGCAGCCCTTGGTTCGTCTGGTGCGCGAACGTGCGGATCCGCGAGTCGGTAGCCGCCCAGCGATCGATGTTGGAGGGCGGCCCGTCGGGAGTACCGTCGTCGACGATGATCAACTCCCAGTCCTGGTGGGTCTGAGCGATCACGCTCGCGATCGCCTCGTCGATGTATCGGGACCCGTTGAAGGTCGGCATCACGATCGACACCGTGGCGGTCATCACGACGAGACCTCATCGTCGTGCAGCACGTGGCTCCGGTGATGGTGAACCTCGTGATCGTCAACCTCCCCGAGAAGTGGTTCGCTGCGAATCGATCCCGTCGAACGTGCAAGAGGGCGCGCCACGATGGCGGTCCATCCGGCGATGATGCCGAACAGCGGTGCCCAGGCCACGTCAGCGAGCGCGGGGTCGACGATGGAGATGGTGAGTAGCGACGGAACGGCGAGGGCGAAAACCAGGCCGATCGCCTGATCCCGGGGGTCGCGGGCCCGACGCCAGACACGCCAACCCCAGCCGGCGGTGGCGGCGTAGGCGACCAAGAGCGCAGCGTATCCGAGGACACCCGCCTTGAGGATCACCCAGAGGTGACCGTTGTGGATGTACCGGTCGCCGTCGGGGAAGTCCTCGGAATCGAGACGGTCGTCGAAGGGGCGATAGGACGCGCCTGCACCGAGCCCCAGGAGGGGAGGCGGGTCGAGGTGCTCGGCGGCGTACTCATTCTCGATGCGTCGAAACTCGAGGCTGCTGACGGTCCACCCGCTGTCAGTCAGTGCGGCATCGTAGGTGTCGGAGTCGCCGAGGGAGGCGATGCGGTCCAAGTACGACACGACCGTGTCGCGCACTTGGTTGGCGGGCCCGGCGAGTACACAAGCCACAACAATGATGGCGATCGCGCCAGCCCCGCCAATGGCGCCGGCGAGCTTGCGCCGTTGCCAAGGCGTAGAGACGACGGCCATGATGGCGAACACGAGGGCGCTGGCGACGAAGAAGCTCCGATTGAAGGTGAGCAAGACGGCGACCGAGGTGAGCGCCCACCCGACATAGTACTGCAGGGGTCGCCTGCCCCTGACGAGTCCGATGAGGGCTGTGAACAGCCAGGAGCCGACGAGGATGAGGTAGCGACCGCCGGGGATGATCCGGGTGCTGCTCTGGCCACCCTCGGCGGTGATGGGCTCGACACGACCATTGACAATGGCGATGTCGGAACCGACGAAGAGCTGCACGATCATGGCCATGGACACCGCCACCGCGAGGATCAGGACGGCGGCGATGAGGCGGTCGAGGTCCTCGCGACGGGAGAAGAGGTGCGTGACCACGACGGCCGTGAGGTAGTAGCCGAAGACCCGCAGCATCTGGGTGGCAGCGTCGAGGTCGGTCGTGCCTTGCTCCAGCCCCCGCAGGGTGGAGAGCAGGAGCAGGATCATGAACGCGACGATGGCGAGATCAATGAGGCTGAACGAGATGGCCGGCTGGTTCGCATCAGGCCACAGCGCTCGCTTGGCGATCATCACGAGATAGGCAAGCAGGATCACGTCAATCGGATTGAGGCGGCCGATGCCGACCGAGACGAGGGGGAGGACGTCGACCTCGACGACTGTGGCGAAGAACACGACGATCAGTACCAGCCCGGCGAGCGGCCGGGAGACGACGACAATCGCAACGAGCACGCTGGCGATGCCGACGGCAACCAGCAACGGTGGCGCGACCGCAGCAATTGCTGTCGCCGCCAACCCGGCCCCAACTGCGAGCGCCGCCAACGACCGTGGTCGAAGCCAGCCGCTGTTGGCCGGAGCGATATGAGATCCGGCGAGCACGGTCAATCCCGTCCGGCGCTGACGGCGAGAACCGTGCGCACTGCGCTGGGGCGGGCCAGCTCGTGAGTCGTGCGCACCAGCTCATCGCGGCGCGTTTCGTGGAGATTCACGCCGACAACGGACTCGTCGGCCAACATCTTGAACAGCGGAGCGACCTCGGAACCGAGATAGTCCGGGGCGTCGATGACGATGAGGTCGTAATCGTCGCGGAGTCGCTCAAGCTCTTCTCCCCCCAACAACTGGTCGAACGACTCGGGAAGCGACGGGTCGAGTAGGAGCACGCGAAATCCGAGCCGGGTGCAGATGGCGGTGACCCGTTTTGCCAGATCGTCGGTACCGCGATCGGTCGTGGGTGTGGTGACCAGGACCACCCGGCCGCCGCCGTCTCCGCCGGGATCGTCGGTGCTCGCCAACCATCGTGCGGCGGCGGCAGCCGTGGTACCGGTGATCGCAGACGTCGTCTCGAACACGACCGGTAGTCCGGTGAGTTCCTCGGCCTCGCGACGGGAACGAACCCGGGGGTCGCGTCGGGCCACGACCAGAACCAACAGCAAGCCCCCGAGCGCGCCGAGGCCGGCGCCCAGCGCTGCCGCTACCGGCACGCTGGGGTGATCCTCGACGGCTGCATCCGCCGGCTCGACGAGCACGATCGAAGGTTGGGGGTCAGACGCCGAGGCGAACTCGCCATCATCGGTCTGGTTCCATCGCATCTCGACGAATACCGCAGCCATCTCGTCAGCCACGGCAGTGGCCGTGTCGCCGTCGTCGGCTTCCACCGTGATCTCGACCAACTCGGTGCCGGGGATCGGTGCGGCGACGATGGAAGGTAGCTCATCCAGTCCCAGGGCGTCGCGCACCTCGGAGCGAATCGGTTCGGTGTCGGAGAGGGCGATGTAAGTGCGCATGCTCCTCTCGGCGTAGTCGCGGTTGAAGTCGCGGTATGTGTCGTCGCCCGCGAAGGGACCGACGACCTGGACGATCGAGGTCGACACGTGGGTGGACGGTGCCCGCTCGGCCTGCGCGACCATGCCGCCAATTGCGGCCGCCATCGCGAGTGCGAACATCCACCAGTATCGGACCAGGAGGTCCCGGAGTCTCCGGACGGTCATCGCTTGGATATTCCCTTCTCGAATCGGGTGCTCGCCGAGCTGTCGACGGTGACGTCGGGCCCAGCACCTCGCCGCTGCTGCCGTGCCCTCACCAAGTTCGGGACACGGTCGATGACTTCGTGGACGTCGCTGCTCGAGATGAAGCCGGCTCGGGCACACACCAGGGGGTATACCAACAGGAGCGCAGCTCGCTGCCATACGGCATCGAGGGAGAACAATTCCCAACCAGCGAGGAACAGCCCGACGACAGCAAGGGGGCCAATGATGCTCTTCATCTCAGGGTGGATCCCACGCCGCCGCAGAAAGCGCAGGAGCAGCGGGATGATCACGGCGAGCGACAGGGAGTTCGTCGCCGCAGCACCGCTCAAGCCGAAGGCGGGCAGGAGCAACAGGTACAAGGTGACACCGGCGACGGTTCGCACGATGCTGACCACCAAGGACCGCGCGGCATCCCCGACACCAACCAACACGTAGCCGAGATTGCTGTCGTAGGCCACCATGGTCACGGCGAGAATGAGCAGGCCGAACACGGCCCAGCCCTCCGCGTAGCGGGCGGAGAACAAGACGGTGAGGATGGCCTTGCCGAACAGGAAGGCGCCAAGCGTTCCGATACCGCCGGCAAGACCCGTCCATCGGTTGGCGGTGTTGACGAGGTGCTCGATACGGGGGGTGTCGCCGGAGGAACTCAGTCCGGAGACGAACGGGAAGAACACGACCACGAACGCTTCGTGCAGGTCGATCAGGACGTCGGGCAACCGTCGGACGATCTCGTAGAGCGCGAGCTCGGCTGGCCCGATGAAGGCAGCGATGAGGAAGGTGTCGATGCGTTGGTAGACAAACGAGAGGATGTAGTTCGCCTGAAGTACGCTCCCGAAGCGCAGGAGCGCCTCGAGGCGAGCCCTGGTGGGAAGACCGGGCCGGACCCTGGTGACGACGACGCAGTAGATGATGGCCAGAGTGCGAGCCAGAATCTTGCCAAGGAAGAGGGCCTCGATGCCCCAATCCAGCGTCAGCAGGAGTGTGAGAGTGATTGCGGCGTTGGATGCGCTGCTGATCACATTCGCCCAGGCGGCGCGCCGGAACTGGTATCGCCCTTGCAGCACGGCAACGAAGAACTTGAACAGGCCTTCGGCTATGACCAGCAGGGGCATGTACAACCACAGATCGGGTGACACGGTGAGGTCGAACAGGGAGGCCAGGCTTTCCGCACTGACCCAGGCGACGGCGGCGGCAACCGTCAGTGTGATCAGGCGGAACGACAACGCGCTCCCTGCGAGTCGGTTGGCGACTGCGGCATCGTCCTCGGCGGCGAGGCTTCGGGCGAGCGCGGGTTGGACGCCGAAGCTGCTGACCTCCATGAGGAAGAACGCTGCCGCCTGCATGAGCAGGAAGACGCCGATCTGCTCGGGCGGCAGGTTCCTCGCCACCACCATCAAGGTGCCGAAGCCGAAGACCATCACCGAGATCTTCCCGGCGACCGACTGGGCGAGAGCGCCGAGGAAGGGGACGCCGACGGACGCCGGCTGCTGGGTCATGAGCGATCAGGGATGAGGGGAGAGGGCGCGGACGTGCCAGCCGCATCTGCAGTTGAATTCCGCCTGTCAATGTTGTCCACGAGTCACGTCCACGAATGCCCACCGACACGCTCCTTCGAGCGAGTACGACATCGCCGGTCAAGTATAGATCCGACGACCGAGAGCTTCGTCAACGATTGTCCACATCGGCCCACCTGCGCTCGGCTTGCCGATGCGCGTGTCCGATGCAGTGCACCCATGACGGTCGCATCAATCGGCTCCCTCCTCAGCGGCGTGATTCCAAACGAAGGTAGTCGTAGACCACATAGCGATCATCGGAATGCATGTGGTGGCAGCCTTTCAGCTTCGGAAAGAAGTCCGGAGTCACGCTGCCGACGTGCTCCTCCTTGAACGACGAGGGTGTCAACTCAAGGATACGCGACAACGACAACGCCTCGCCGTACTGGTTGAAGCCCTGCTTCTGGCGACAACGCACCGGCGCGCCACTCGTCGCATCGAGAATCCCACCGTTTCGCGCGATGGTCGAATCAAAGATCAATGGATTCATTTCGTGCGGGCACCATTCGTCAGAATCCGGACGGTCGCTGTAGAACGCCATCAACTGGGACATGTGGTCGCGAATGCCGTCAGTTGCAAGGGTCGTCAGCAGCCACCATCGACCCTCGAGTTCAAAAACCATCGAGTCGACCGCGTCGACTCCAGTCATTATGGCCTTTTCGAATCTCCACTTCATTGGGAATTCAACGCAACGGTACAGCCGTATGGATGCGTCATCGCAGGTCTCAGGGATCATGAATAGCTCATCTTTCCACTCAAAGATGTATGGAAATGACATATGGAAGGACTCTTCAATGACCGGGCCAAGGATCTCATACCTCTTCTCGTCCCGAAGTTCGACGGCGGTGATGGAACCTCGCTTCGTCGCGTAGGAGTAGTCCTCAACGAAACAGACGGTCCGACCGTTCTTCGTGGCGACGAAAGGGTCGGCGAAATACCGGTTCGGCGGATTCTCGATCTCGACGCCGCGACGAAGCGTCGCTCCGCGCCATGACCCGGCCAAGAACGCGACGCTCCATCGGTCGTCTCTCCGAAACACAACACGGTTCATCGCCAGCGAAAGGAACAGCCACGACGTACGAGCCAAATACGAGGACGACTGCGCTAGGTTCGGGACCGTGAGAAGCTCGCCGCCAAACGCGGTCGGTTCTTCGGGCTCGGGAAGCCGCGCCTCGATCCCCTGAGCCTCAGCTGCCGCATAGTCCAGAACAGTCTTTGCCAGAAACGAGTTACTGATGCTGTAGACGTTCATTTGGTTCTCTGTGAAGGAGCGTTGGGTTCGCACTTCGCCACGGAAGAGCACCAGACCTCCGTCGAGTTCTTCGGTCAAGACCTGGATGACAAAACCCGTGGAAGGCCTGCGAAGATATACCTCCCAGAAGCCCGCCGGCCCGCCCCGATTCCAGCGATTGTCGCCATGATGGAAGGAAAGGATCCCGCCTTTCGCTGCCCGAACGATCCCACCCTTGAAAATCCCGGGTGAGTTGCCGCGAATCAGGAGATCCAGATCGAGTGCCTTGATCCGTTCAAGGTCTTCGTCGGCGTAGCGCACGATGAGGCCGGAATTTGAGAACTGTGGTGAGAGTGAGAGCACCTCATTGCCGCTGAAAGAGGCGACATTCATGGTCTCAAAGTGAGACTTCACCGATTCCGAGAGGATCGACAGGAGCCTTGCCTCGATCCCAATGACCATCCTGAAGAATCCCAAGTTGATGATGTGCCAGATGCCTCTGGACCTCGTCATTGCGCCGGCCTTGTGCAACGCTGAGCGTTTGGACGGGTCGCCCTCATTGATCAAGAAGTACAGCTCGACGCGATCATTCTGCGCAAGTTCACGAATTGTTGCGTGGAGGTATTTACTGCAGTCCGTCGAATCGAGCAGGATGCCAACACGCGTCATCGTTGACCCCTACTCGCTGGTAACGAGTTGCGCTCTGTCCGACGTTGGATCGTAAAATGGGACCGCTCAGGTCGGGGCTCGACGTGTGGTGCGACCCCTCGGCGATCAGTCCAGCTCGGCAGGAGACGAACGGCCGGGCTCGGTGCCATATTCATCACGGACCTCAGCGTAGTCAGACCTCGCGTGAGGCGACCCAGCGTCCGACTCTGTTGGATCCGTGGCCCCGGGTTGCATCGATGGACTGATCTGCTCGCATCAGGGGAGAGCGCCCGCGCCGCATGGTGGGAGATCCCTCGAGGACAACGACAACGGTCATCACAACGAGCCGGTGCTCGTCGTGGTGACCGCCGTGTTCGTCGGGGCCGTCGAGGTTGGACCACCAACCGGTTCGGTGTCTGATTCATCATCGGCCAACGCAGGGCCCACGTCCACGCGCATCGACGCGTAGTCATCCACCGACACGGGTTGGTTCGTGAACAATGCGTTCCCCGTGGGCACCGAGACGTTCTGGTCGCTGCCATTGAACGTGAACAGCGCCTGGCCCACGCCACGGAGCCCGAGCAAGAACGTGAGGACGATCTGTCCGATGGCCTCGCGTTGGTCGTCCTGGCGAGAGATGTCATCGAAGATCTCCTCGTCGAGGTTGATCGTGAGGATGCCGTCTTGCGCGACGGTGTCGATGATCAGGCCCTCTTCGATTTGATTGTCGAGCAGCGCGGCCGAGGGGCCGACCGGGCCCTGTTCGAGCAGCAGGATCAGCTCGGTGTCGACGACCGGCGACTGCGCGGCGAGTTCGATGGGTCGTAGCTCGCCACGAGACAGGAAGAAGACCTCCACGATCTGTGTGGGAACAACCGTGGTGGTGGCCGCCAGCGTTGTCGCCGGAGCGTCCGGCAGCGTCGTCGTGGTGGTGGTCGTCGTGGTCGTGGTGGTCGTGGTGTCCGCCAAGCGGTTCGGCACCTCCTGGTCGGGGATCTCCTCGAAGCTGTCCGGGCCGGTCGGCACGCCACACGACGTGATCAGCGCGACCGCTGCAATGGCTGCGGTGGCGCGGATGGCACCGGTGCTGCTGGTCATGACGACCCCTTCCGGATCGGGATCTCGAACACGAACCGGGCTCCGCCGCCAGCGCGGTCCTCCACCCAGACGGCGCCTCCCATCGCTGCGCTGTGCTCGGAGGCGAGGGCCAGGCCGAGCCCGGTCCCGATGCGGTGGCGCGCCGCGCTCCCTCGCGCGAATCGTTCGAAGATGCGGTCCCGCTCGCTCTGGGCGACTCCCGGCCCACCGTCCTCGACGGCGAATCGCAACATCCTGTTGCGTGACGGCACGACCTCGACCACCAGTGCGCCGCCCCCGTGATGGTTGGCGTTCTCGATCAGGTTGCCCAGGACACGTTCGAATCGGACTTTGTCGATGTCGATCTCGCGCGGGGTGGTCGGGTCGACGTCCACGTCGATGTCCGGACTGCCGAAGCGGGCAGCGACGCGGTGGGTGAGGTCGATGATGTCGAGCGTCTCGACGTTGAGGTCGGTGGCGCCGGCGTCGAGGCGGGAGAGTTCGAGCAGGTCGATCACCATGTCGTCGAAGCGGCGGACCTGACTGACCACGACGTCGAGTGCCTGCTGCGTCCGCTCGGGGATGTCCGCGCGACGTGCGTCCAGGACCTCGACGGCCGCGGTCAGTGCGGTGATCGGCGAGCGGAGTTCATGACTGACGTCGGACGCAAACCGCGCCTCGCGTTCGATGCGGGTCTGTACCGCGTCAGCCATCTCGTTGAACGAGCCCCTGAGGCGGTCCAGGTCAGGGTCCGATTCGCCTTCCAGGCGGGTGTCGAGACCGCCTGATGCGATGTCCTCGGCGGCATCGGCGACGCGGCTGAGGGGACGGAGGAGCCGCCGGCTGGTCGAATAGCCGAAGAGCGTTGCAATGACCAGGGTGCCGAGTCCACCGAGGCCCAGTGCGGTGAGCAGTGCCGTGAGCGTCGAACCCTCGTTGTCCGCCGGAAACGCCTCGTAGTAGCCGGTGTCGTGGCGTTGGATGTACACGCCGACGGTGGCGAAGTCGTCGCCGTCGACGCTCGTGTACTGGATCCCGGAGCCACCGGATCTCACGCGTTCGACGAGGTCATCGGGGAAGTCGGCGAGAGGATGGGTGAGGTCGGTCTGGGTCGTCGGGGCGTTCGGCGCCGTAGAACTCAGCACCGCGAAGCCACCGGGCTCTGTGCGCAGGACGTTTTCGAAGTAGCTGCCGATACTCACGCTCGAGTCGATCATCGCAGCGTCGAGCTGGTCGGCGACGGCGGCGGCATTGTCGAAGGCCTGCTGCTTTGCGGATGCGGAACGTTCGTCGAGCAGGCTGTTCCTGGCGAAGCCATAGGTCACACCGATGAGCACCAACCCTGCGAACAAGGCGATCAAGGCGAAGAAGAGCGTGACGCGGGTCCTCAGTCGAAGAGAGCGTTCGCTGGCCACGGGTCGAGTGTTGCAGACGGGAGAGCGTCGCCGGGCGCTGGTGGCGGATCCGGGAGGGTTCACCCGCTGCCGGTGAGGCACCAGGGGGAGGAAGGTACCTCACCGGGGCAGCGTGAACAGTTCACATAGTGCTTGCCGTCTGTGACAGCCCAACGCTCGTATCGTGCGATTTGTGTAACAAGCGGTGAGTGGCGTCAGTAGGTCCACCACCAGGGAATTCTCGTTCCGAGGCAACCAAGGCGTCGTCGAGTTGACGAAACAGTCTCGACAGCGGGTCGATGCTTCGTCAGCGAACCGCAACAGAGGGGTCGCGGACGGTAGCCGGACCTATCATCGTCGATATCCATGGAAACCTTGTTGTTCATCGAAGACGACGATGCGATCCGTCTTGCGTTGTCCCTTGCGCTCGAAGACGAGGGGTATTCGGTGCGCGAGGCCCCGAACGGCACCGAAGGACTTGCCGCGTTCGATCGCCAGCACGTCGACCTCGTGCTGCTCGACCTCCGGCTTCCGGACATGTCCGGGTTCGACGTGTGCCGAGCGCTCCGGTCGAAGAGCATCGTGCCGATCATCATCATCACCGCACAGACGGACACGATCGACATGGTCGCTGGTCTCGAGGCGGGTGCCGACGACTACGTCACCAAGCCGGTCGTCCCAAAAGAGCTCGCAGCACGGATTCGGTCGCTGTTGCGCCGGGTCCACCTCCAGGACGTCCCGCAACCGCAGGCGTCGTTGTTCGGTGACGTGGAACTGCGTCGTGAGCAGGGGATCGTGCTCAAGGGTGGTGTGGAGATCAACCTGACGAAGACCGAGTTCCGGCTGCTCTGCGAGTTTGCCGACCATGCGGGATCCGTGCTGTCGCGTGACCAGTTGCTCGAACGCGTGTGGGGATACGAGTACCTGGGTGATTCGCGTTTGGTCGACGCACATGTTCGCCGGTTGCGCGTGAAGATCGAGGACCATCCCGACGACCCGAAATTCATCGTCACGGCCCGCGGTGTCGGCTACCGACTCATCGGTTGACTGCTCCCCACGGACGAGCTGCTGCGGTCACTTGGCGTAGAGCGCCTCGATCTCGGAGGCGAAGGTCTCGAGCACACCACGACGCTTGAGCTTCGACGTCGGGGTGAGCAGCTCGCTGTCGGGCATCCATTCCTGTCCGAGGACCTTGACCTTCTTGACCGCTTCGGCGTTGTTGAAATCGGCCATCGCGTCGACGAGCCCGGCTTCGACCTCGGCGATCACATCGGGATTCTCGGCGAGCGCCGTCATCGTCGCCGCCTCGCCCTCGAGTCGATGCTCAGCGGCCCACGCCGACGCAGCGTCCGGATCGAGCACGACGAGTGCCGCCACGAAGGGGCGCTGCTCACCGACGGCGCACGCTTGGCCGACGAGCGGGATCATCTTCAACGCCGCCTCGAGGTTGGCCGGGCTGATGTTCTTGCCGCCGGCAGTGATGATCAATTCCTTCTTGCGGTCGACGATCTTGAGGTAGCCCTCGTCGTCGATGACGCCGATGTCGCCGGTATGCAACCACCCCTCGTCGTCGATGGCCTCGGCGGTCTTGTCGGGAAGGCCCAGGTAGCCGGCGAACATGTTGCCGCCGCGGGCGAGGACCTCGCCATCGTCGGCGAGCTTCATCTCGACCCCCGTGGCCGCCGTGCCCACAAAACCGGGCTTTGCCGCGGCCGCCCACGACAGCACTGCTGTCGTCTCGCTCATGCCGTAGCCCTCGCTGAGCGGTACGCCGATGGCGCGGAACCACTCGAGGATCTCTGCGGGGATCGGCGCGGCACCGGAGATGCCGATCTCGACCTCGTCGAGTCCGATCAGGCTGCGCACGGCCTTGAACCCGACCTCGTCGAGGAAGTTCCAGGTGGCGATCTCCTCGTCGGTCGCTTCGCCGCGGGTCATCTTCGCCATGATCGGTGCGGCGGCAGCGACGCCGTCGTTGAACTGCTGCTCCTTCTCCGGATCGGCGGAGATCGCCGCGGTAACGCCTGCGTACATCTTCTCCCACACCCGCGGCACACCGACGAAGACGTTGGGTTTCGCCTCACGCACTGTCGCGGGCATCTGGGCCGTCTCGGGGCAGCAGAAGACCCGAGTGGCGAAATCGACCATGTAGTAGTGGCCGAGCAAGCGCTCCATCACATGGGCCATCGGGAGGTACGACACGTGACGCTTCCCGGCGAAGTCGGTGATGTCGGTCTGATCTCGCATCGACTGGCCGACCGACTCGAGGGTCCACGCGACGTTGCTGTGGCTGAGCAGGACACCCTTCGGCGGGCCGGTTGTTCCGGAGGTGTAGATGATCGTCGCGGCGTCGCCGAGTGTTGCCGTCTCTGCCTCCGCCGCCAGATCGGCGGGCTCGGCGGCGATCATGTCGCTGTACCGCAGGATGTCGTCGCCGGCGCCGTCGGCCTCGATCAAGGCGATGTGCTCGATCGTCGGGAGCTTGTCGCGTACTGACTTGAAACGCTGGAGGAAACCGTCGTCTTCGAGGATCGCCATCTTGGCGCCGCAGTCGTTGACCAGGTACTGGATCTGGTCGGGAGCCGAGGAGTTGTAGATCGATACTGGCGTGGCCCCGCAGAACAGAACTGCGAGGTCGATCGCATGGAACTCCTGACGGTTCCGGATCATCATCACGACCGTGTCGCCCTTGCCGACGCCGAGATCCTTGAGCGAGGTGGTCAGCCGAGCTACGTCGTCGGCGACCTCACGGAGCGTCTTCGTGGCCCATTCGCCGGTCGAGGTCTTCCAATTCAGGACCTCGACGTCACCGTTCCGCTCGACGTTGGCGAGAAAGCGCTTGGGAATGTTCTGACCGACGATGCGGTCATGCAGGTCCTGGCTGGTCGTCATGCGTCCATTGTCGCACGCGACTTCCGACAGCGCGCAATGGGCCTCGCTCGTGCTGTTCACTGGATCAAGGCGATGTCTGGCACCAGTCAGGTCGGCGCTTCTCGCGGAAGGCCTGCATACCGATCTGGGCGTCCGGCCCGGCGAACAACTCGTTTGACAGTGCGGCCATATCAGCGAATGCGGCGCTCCGCTCGAGTGTGGGGACACGACGCAGCAGCGCCTTGGTCTCGCGGACGGCACGCGGTGCCCCGGCGCGGACTCCGTCGGCGAGTGAGGCGACCGTTGCGGCCACGTCGTCGCTGACGTGGGTCACGAGCCCGATCGATCGAGCCTCCGCGGCATCGAACACTTCGCCGGTCAACATCGCGGCGGCGATCTTGCCCGCTGGCACGCGCCGCAGAATCGGCACGGAGATGATCGCCGCGGCGACGCCGATCCGCACTTCGGTGAGGGCAAACGTGGTCGTGCGGTTGACGACCACGAGGTCGCACGAGGCCATCAGACCGATTCCGCCGGCTCGCACGGCACCGTCGACGGCCGCGATCGTCGGGCGCTCGGTGTCCATCAGACGCTCCAACACCGACACGAACGGCGTCGCGTCCGGAGGGCCATCGGAGCGCTCCTTCAAGTCGGCGCCGGCGCAGAATGCCGGGCCCTCGTGGCGGAGCACGATCGCGCGCGCATCGGCTGACTCGGCCGCGTCCAGGCACGCGTGCAGTTCCCCGATCAGCTGGACGGACAGCGCGTTGCGGTTGTGCTGTGAGTCCATCGTGATCGTGGCGATGTCCGCATCGAGTTCGACGGTGACAAGTTCTCCCATGCTCGGGCACCGTACTGGTGAGCGTCGTGGTGCCGCCATCTACACTGAGGGGCGTGACCCAGCTCAAGAACGACTTTCCCGCAGGCGTGCTCACCGGGGAGGCGGTGAACGAGGTCTTTGCACTCGCGAAGGCCGAGAAGTTCGCGCTTCCCGCCGCCAACTGCATCGGTACCAATTCGATGAACGCCGTCATGGAGACCGCCGGCAAGGTGAACAGTCCGGTCATCATCCAGTTCTCGACCAGCGGCTCCGCCTTCGTCGGCGGGAAGAACGTGCCCGTCGACGGAGATCGTGCCTCGATTCTCGGCTCGGTCGCTGGGGCGAAGCACGTCCAGACGATGGCGGCTGCCTACGACGCCCGGGTGATCCTCCACACCGATCATTGCCCGAAGAAGAAGCTCGGCTGGATCTCCGGGCTGCTCGATGAGGGCGAGGCTCACTTCGAGGCGTCCGGCTCGCCGCTGTTCAGCTCGCACATGCTCGACCTGTCGGAGGAGCCGATGGAGGAGAACCTCGACATCTGTGTCGAGTTCCTGAAGCGGATGGCGCCGATGGGAATGACCCTCGAGATCGAGCTCGGGATCACCGGCGGCGAGGAAGACGGCGTCGACAACTCCGACGCGAACCCCGAGGACCTCTATTCGAAGCCGGAGGAGGTGGCATACGCGTACGAGCGGTTGATGGAGGTCAGTCCGAACTTCACGATCGCCGCGGCGTTCGGCAACGTTCACGGCGTGTACAAGCCGGGCAACGTGAAGCTCACACCGACGATCCTGCGCGACGCCCAGGCCCATATCGCCGAGAAGTTCGGAACGGGTTCCGACAAGCCCGTCAACTTCGTCTTCCACGGGGGTTCGGGCTCGACCGCTGCCGAGATCGAGGAGGCGATCAGCTATGGCGTGATCAAGATGAACATCGACACCGACCTGCAGTGGGCGTTCTGGGATGGTGTCCGCGGCTACGAGGTCGAAAAACACGACTACCTCCAGGGACAGCTCGGGAACCCCGAAGGCGCTGACGCCCCCAACAAGAAGTACTACGACCCGAGGGTCTGGTTGCGTGCCGGCGAAGTCAGCTTCGTCGACCGGCTGGAGCAGGCGTTCGCCGAACTGAACAACATCAACACGCTGGGGTGATGATGGCGCGTGCGCAGCCCTTCGCGGGCGAGCGCCCACGAGATGGACGGCCCGCGTGCACAAGCGTCGTCAGCGCGTGATCTGGCGGAGGAAGTCCTCGACCTCGGAGCGATGTCGAGTGCGCTTCATGGGCGGCAGCGCCCGCACGATGTCCCACCGGTAGTTGGCCTTTCCGAGTCGCGGGTCCATCACGGCGACCACGCCGGTGTCGGTGGAGGAACGGATCAGCCGCCCAGCCGCTTGAGCGAGCATCATCGATGCTCGCGGGATGTCGATCTCGCTGAATGCGGTGCGTCCGAGCTGATCGCGTCGGGCCGACAACAACGGGTCGTCGGGCCGTGGGAACGGGATCCGGTCGATCACGACGAGCGACAGCGTGCCGCCCGGAACGTCGACGCCTTGGAACAATCCGGCGGTCGCGAAGAGGCAGGTGGCCTCGTCGTCGGCGAATGCCTTCACGAGCGCAGTCTTCGGCATATCGCGCTGAGTGAGCACCGGCATGTCGAGCCGTTCGCGCATCTCCTCGGCCGCCTCATCCATCGCCCGATAGCTGGTGAAGAGTGCGAGGGTGCGTCCGCCGGCCGCGTTGATGAGCGCCTCGAGCTCATCGTTGGCCTGTGCCCGAAACTCGGGAGCGTTCGGGTTCGGGAGATGAATCGCGCAGTAGAGCATCGAGTTCGACTCGTAGTCGAACGGGCTGCCGACGTCCGCCATGTCGACGGCGTCGGGTGCGATCCCGACGCGACTCGCCAGCGACGAAGGGATCGTTGCGCTGGTGAGGATCGCCGTCCGCCGCTTCCAGACTCCCTCGTCCATCGTCGGGCCGACGTCGAGCGGCGCCACTTCGAGGCGCGGAGAGTCGCGAGACCCCGAAACGAATGCCACGTACCCCTCGCGTCCTTCAATGGCGATGTCCAACTGGTGGATCGAGCGCCCCGTCATGGTCTGGGCGCGCAACTTGCGCTGCTTGGCGTCCTCGTTGGTCGTTTCGATCGCTACGAGCTCGTCGTTGGCGTTACCGAGCGTGAGTCGGGCGGCGGCGAGCGGTTCCTGGATCGAGTCGGGGAGTGGTGTCGTCAGCCGTTCCCCAACGTGCGGTGACAACGCGTCGCGGAGCGTTTCGCCGAGCTCGGCAACCGATCCGGTGATGCCGGGGTCGTCGAGAATCCGCCGAATCGTCGCGGAGAGCGCAACGAAGCGTCCTGGCGAGATCTCGACGCCGACGGTGTCGCTCATCACGTCTTCGAGCACGTGTGCTTCGTCGAAGATGACGACGTCGTGGTCGGGGAGAATCGCATTGTCCGATGCGACATTGAGGCCGTACAGGTGCGTGTTGACGACCACTACGTCGGCGGCCTGGGCGCGACGCCGGGCCTGCTCGGCGAAACAGGTCTCGCCGAGTGGGCATCGCTCAGCGCCCGGACACTCGTCGGAGCCGACGCTCACCGACCGCCAGGCGTTGTCGGTCGGGGTCCAGTCGAGCTCGGCCGCGTCACCCGTTGTGCTCGTGCCGGCCCAGTCGGCGAGCTTCTTGATCTCGGCCTTCGTGACGACGGCCATGTTGTCGAGTTCGAGCTGACCCTGATCGGGGTTCGCGATCTCGCGGAGCCGCTGCAGGCAGACATAGTTGCTGCGCCCCTTGAGGACGGCCCAGTCGAAGTCGATGCCGAGGTGCTCGGCAAGAAAGGGCAGGTCCTTGCTCGCCAACTGGTCCTGGAGCGCCTTGGTGGCCGTGGCAAGAACGACCGAGGAACCAGAGGTGAGCGCTGGCACGAGGTATGCGAGCGTCTTGCCCGTCCCGGTGCCAGCCTGGACCACGAGGTGTCGCTTGGTCGTGATCGCCTGCGCCACCAGCACGGCCATCTCCCGTTGGCCCGTGCGCTGTTCACTCTTGTCGAGGGCGCCGGTGACGGTGGCGAGCGACGCGAGCATGCCGTTGGCGGTGCTGCTCTCTGCGGCGTCGCTCATCGAGCGGGCACCAGATCGAGCGCCGCGTCGAGTTCGGCGGCGTCGAAGTCGGGCCACGGTGCTTCGGTGAAATAGATGGCCGCCCCAGCCGCCTGCCAGAGGAGGAAGTTCGACACGCGCCGCTCGCCGCTCGTGCGCACGAGGACGTCGACCGGCGGAAGGTCAGGCAGGTACAGGTGGCGTGAGATCGACTCGGTCGTGACGCCGTCGGGATCCTGACGTGCCTTCTCGACCGCGCTGACGAGTTCCGAGCGGCCGCCGTAGTCGAACGCAACGGTCAGCGTCATGCCCGTGTTGCCGGAGGTGTCACTGATCGCTTTGCGGATAGCGCGCTGGACATATCGCGGCGTGCGCGCCTCGCGCGAGTCGAACGGTCGGCCGATCCACTGAATACGAACGTTGAGTTCGTTGAGCTCGGCGACACGACCGAAGAGCTTCTCGTGCAGCCCGAGGATGTGCCGGACCTCAGGTCGCGGGCGCCGCCAGTTCTCGGTCGAGAACCCGAACACCGTGAGGTAGCCGATGTTGCGTTCGACGGCAATGCGCACGAGCCGGGCCAGATTCTCCTCGCCCTCGGTGTGTCCGTCGGTGCGGGGGAGCCCACGACGTGCGGCCCAGCGGCCGTTGCCGTCCATGATGCACGCCACGTGGAGCCCCGGGTGCGGCGAGTCGTGGGGATCGGTTGGCTCCGCGAGATCGGCTGGCACGTGGGTGGAGGGTAGTCCCGCAAGAATCCACTCGGGGGCACCATCTCCGGCTTCCGGCGTGGAAAGATGGGTGCGTGTCGATGACCTCTTCCGCAGCGAATGCCGAGCGCGAGACGCGCGTCGACACATTGCCCGAACCCGACTCGACGCAGCAGTTCCTTCGTCACGTCATGGTGGTCGGCGGGACCCTCGGGGACTGGGACGACCTCGGCGTGAAGCGATGGGACGAACGCGTCAGCGAACTCGGCGCAGTTGCTGCCAACGCGGGAGCGACCTTCCTCACGCTGCGAGCGTTCGAACCGGGGAGCCGGCCGAGCGACAGTACGGGCTGGGAACGCATGGTCGAGGGTTGCCACGTGATCATCGACCCGTGTGGCGACGGTCGTGCTCGGTTCGCCCAGGCGATGGCCGACCTCCCTTCCGACGAGCCGGTGAACGAGGCGACGGTGTCGGAGATGCTCTATTCCCCGGCCGACTACGAGCCCGATCTGATCGTGGTCCTCGGCGAGCCGACCCGCCTCCCGCCGTCGCTCGTGTGGGAGCTCGCATACGGCGAGCTCGTGTTCCGGCCGATGGAGTGGAACGAGCTGACGAAAGACCACCTCGTCGAAGCGATTGCCGACTTCGCTCGACGCGAGCGTCGTTTCGGCGGGCTTGACGACTCCGACGAGTCGGTCGGTTGAGCGGCCTCTACCACGACGTCGGGGTCGTGTTGCGCACGTACAAGTTGCGCGAATCCGACAAGATCGTGGTGATCCACACACGCGAGAACGGCAAGGTGCGCGCAGTCGCGAAGGGCGTCCGCAAGACGCGGTCGCGATTCGGGGCTCGGCTCGAGCCGATGAGCCACGTCAAGCTGTTGCTGTACCGCGGCCGGGAACTCGACATCGTGAGCCAGGCCGAAGCGATCGAGCCCCTGTCGCCGATGCTGTCCTCCCTCGACCGAGCGTCGCAGGGTCTCGCGGCGCTCGAAGCGGTCGATCAGCTGTCGCTGGAGCGGGAGCCGAACGCTCAGCTCTACAAGATGCTCGTCGGCGTGCTGCGGACGATCGCAGCGAAGCCGTCGCCGCTGAACGTGCCGGCCTTCTACTGGAAGCTTCTCGCCCGCGAGGGGTTTCATCCGCAGCTCGATGCATGCGTGCGCTGTCACGAGTGCGAGCCCGCAGTGTCGCTGGTCGCGTTCGACCTGAACGAAGGCGGCGTGCTCTGTCGATCGTGCCGATCGGGCCAGGCGATCGGGCCGGCCGCGCTCGAACTGTTGCGCGACATCCTCGGCGGTCGCCTCCAACACGCACTCGACCAGGATGAGTCTCCCGCCACGCATGAGGTCTCATCGCTCGCTACGAAGGCGCTGGAGTTCCAGATCGAGCGTCGTCTCCGCGCGGTCGCAATGTTCGAAGCGCACTGATCACGCTGGCGTTCCCCTGAGTCCGGGGGCCCCTCAGCCCCGACGAGCCAACTCCAACGATGTGCTGCGGTCGGCCGTGCGCCACCCAATGCAACCATTGCCGCGCCAGCTGCTGGCCGCTTGGACGGCTGAACGGCACCGTTCGATCACTGATCGCATCGTCGGGAAGGGGTCGGGCGGAGGGAGCCGTAGCCTGGAGCGCCGTATGGCCGCAACCGACCTCGAACAGATCGTCTCCCTCTGCAAGCGTCGGGGGTTCGTGTACCAGTCCGCTGAGATCTACGGGGGCTTCCGCTCGACGTACGACTACG
>Ga0316197_10000558_pt1 | contig 25768 bp, 18 predicted proteins | sample OudBiesiAoxic_MG_FD_204939 | JGI IMG/M metagenome (GOLD analysis project Ga0316197, IMG submission 204939) | Coastal sediment microbial communities from Oude Bieten Haven, Netherlands - site A oxic | ecosystem: Environmental > Aquatic > Marine > Coastal > Sediment | place: Netherlands... | reverse complement strand
CAGCGACCGCGTCTGACCATCTTTTAAATTTACCAGACCCTCCTCGCAGATCCGCAGATAGGGGATGGCAGCGCCGGTCAGGGTAATCAGGGTCAGCAGTGGATCCGGGTGCCGGACACCAAGATCGGAGACAGCCTTTTTAATCTCCTTTAATCGGCGAGTGATGTCTTCCATCGGAAAATCCGACATGATACCGAAAACGGGTAGGGGCAATTCAATGAGAATCCGGCCTTTATCGCAGACGACGGCTCCCCCTTGAAGGGTATGGATGCGATTTGTCGCACAGGCCATATCGCCGTCATCGGCGCCGACTACAATGATGTCCGAAGTATCCCAGGCCGCACTGCAGGCCATGGCCCCGGATTTAAGGCCAAATCCTTTGATCAAGCCGTTAAAAATCTTGCCGGGATGGTGGGTTCGATCGATGGCGGATACCTTGACGACGTCCTGATGAAGGTCGGGATGGAGCTGACCATCGATGACGGGCCATTGGGTTTCTAATTCCGCGGTCACCAAATCGGTTACCATATCAATAACCCTGACCTTTATCCTAGCGGTATCTTTCTCTATGCGGATGCTGAAATCCGCTGGCTCCATATCCCGTAAAAGTTTAACGCTGTTGAGACTCTGGTTGGTGTACTCGTGTTTGCGGGGAGCGACCAGAATTTTGCCCTCACGGGCAATGACCCGGCCCTTGCTGATGACCAGCCGGGCGTTGATGGTGTGAACGTCAGGAATGATGATCATGTCGGCATAACGTCCGGGGGCGATACCACCGATGAAAGCGTCCAGTGAAAAGTGTTCGGCCACATTCAAGGTGGCCATTTGAATGGCCGCAACCGGGTCAAACCCACAGCTTATGGCCTTCTGTAGCACGAACTCCATGAAGCCTTTTTCCAGGAGATCTTCCGGTTCGACACCGTCGGTTGACAGGATTAAACGCCTGAGATCAATATTATTGTTCTTAATTTTGGCAATTTCTTCCAGGTCCCGGCGGATACTGCCTTCACGAATCATGATATGCAGGCCCATTCGCATACGCTCCAGAACCTGGTCAGCGTTAATCGGCTCATGGCAGGATGATATTCCACAACCCACATAGGCGGCCAGCTTTTTATCACTGGCGCCGGCTGAATGGCCCTCTATGGTTTTGCCCGCCATCAAAGTTTGCTCATACAGCGGCAATATTTTATCGGGCTCCTGCAGCACTGCCTGCCAGTAAGATTCTCCCATACCGAGAACATCGTCCCGGGCCAGCAGTTTCTCAAGCGTTGCAGACGGTATTCCCCGGGCGGCCGGACTGATTGAAATCATCGCAGGGGCAGTACCGAAGATTTTAATCGGCTGATCTTTAAGTGATTCCAGGAAGTCAACGACGCCGTCGTAGCCGCTAACAGGGTATACTTCAAAAGTTTCGGTAACAATCGTGGTGGTACCACCCGGGATAACATGTTTGAGAAATTCATAGGCGGTATACAGCCAGGCAATGTGGGTGTGCCCTTCAACCAGCCCCGGAATAACCGTTTGTCCCCGGGCATCGATAACTTCCGTTTGCGGCCCGATGCTGTTCTCGGCGTTTTGGCCCACATAGGCAATCCATTCACCTTTAACGGTGACGGACTGATCTTCCAAAATTTCTCCCGTGTAGACATTTACAATTTTGGCATTAACAACGGCCAGGTCGGCCTTCTCTTCTCCTAAGGCTACTTTTATTAATTGTGATGTTTCTTCAGCCGTTTTAGGTTTCGGAATTCCGGTCTTTGTCATTTCGGTGATCTTTCTTTCTATCGATAAATGCTTTGCATACCTATAAATAAAAAATTAGTGGATTCGCTTTAACTCAATAAACTAAATCAACTCAATAATTTCAATCAACTATTCAGCACACAAATACTTCCACCGGTACTTTGCTGATCACTCGTGAACCGGACTCTGTTACCAGAAATACACTTTCCACGCCGGCGGCGAACTCGTTTTCGAATACCATTTTGGGTTCCAGGGCAAAGGTCATCCCTGCTTCCAATTGTTGGTTTCTATTCTGGGCCATAATATAGGGCTCGATCAGTTCCAGGCCGATACCATGGCCTATAAAGGAAACCTTGTGACCCGGGGGGCCCAGATAGGGTCTAGCGTACCCCAGAGATTTTGCCAATCGAACCGAGTGCTCAAACAGTTCGCCGACCGTAATTCCCGGTTTGGCTTTTTCAATGACACTGTCATGAATTTCGATGGCAGCCAGACTGGTGTCCATTGCGCGTTTGGGCATGGAATCAATGGCCAACATGCGGGTTTCGTCCATGTGATAGCCGTTTAGCACCGAACCCAGGTCAACCATAATCGGTTCATTGGCACAGAGCTTTTTGCCGCCGGCCCCAACGGGGAAGGCTGCCGAAGTACCGGCCCCACTGGCCGGTGAATCCAGCAAACCGACCATTCCTCCGCTTTTGCCACTGAGAACATGCCAGGGGTAGCCCTCAGTCTGGTAATGCCTCACACGAAGGCTGGCGCCATGGCCGAGCTTTCTGGCAAAGGTTTCAAACAGGCCGGCAAATTCCATTTCGGTTATTCCCGTCTGAATCGTGGCGCACATATATTCAAAGGTCTTGCGGGTCATTTCCGCCGTGTTTTCCAGCTGGTTTATTTCCCACTGCGACTTAATTCTTCTTAATTTTAATATCAGGGGGGAGCCGTCGATACACTGGCTGTCGGGGAAAAGGCTCTGATAGAAGGTGAAATCGTTGACAGGTATCACATCCAGTTCAAAACCGATCATAGCAGGCAGTTGGCCGCCATGATCCATGATCAATCCCGGGATTTCTTTGATTGAATTTATTTTTATAATGTTGCCGACCGATGCCTCCGCTTCAGCTCGGGGCATATACTGTTTGATAAACAACAAGGGGGCGCCTTCAGCCGGAATATACATAAAGCCGTTCTGGGCGGTTCCCGAAAAATAAAACAGATCCACCCGCTGGACGATGAAGAGTCCATCAATTTCGCTCGCCTGGAGTTCCTGCTGAAGTTTGAGCGTGCGCGAATCAATCTCCGATGCAGGCACTTTAAAGTGATTTCCGGTTTCCATTTTTTCAGCTATTCCAATTTGTTTATGATCAATTAAGTCAAATTATAATTTCTACCACTATCGGAAAGTAAATGAAAAGGGAAAAATGATCGATCCTGATCATTTGGCAGTGGATAAATAGAGGTTGAAATTTGGATATGGACGATCATTCCGGGGTTGTGCTTGACTTGTGGACCAAGGCAGGCTAATTGATCCGGTTAATTTTAACTGAATTTAGACATAATTATTTGAGACAGCTTATTCAAGGCATCCTGTGCTGTGCTCGGGATGGTCGCTGATGCGGTCCAAAAAAATAAAATATGAAATACCTGAAAAACAAATGGAACAGCGATGGCGGTTACCGGGAGGTACTTGTCATTGCGATCCCCTTAATCTTGAGCACCGCGACCTGGTCGATACAGCATTTTGTGGACCGGATGTTTCTGACGTGGTATTCGCCGGAAACAATTGCGGCGGCTATGCCGGCCGGCATGCTCAATTTTACCATCATCAGTATCTTTATGGGTACGGCCGGTTATGTCAGCACCTTTGTGGCCCAGTATTACGGGGCCAGGCGTTATCATCGCATCGGTCCCGCCCTCTGGCAGGGGATCTATATTTCCCTGATCGGTGGGCTTGTCCTGCTGTGTGTCATTCCTCTGGCAGAGCCGACGTTTCGGCTGATCGGCCACAGCCCTCAGATTCAGCAGCACGAGGTCATTTATTTTCAGATCCTGTGCCTGGGCGGCGGTGCCTACATCGGGTCTTATGCACTTTCCGGATTTTTCAGCGGCCGGGGCCAAACCTGGCCGGTGATGTGGGTCAATGTCGCCACCACTGCCGTAAATCTCATTTTGGACTACGCTCTGATTTTCGGTCATTGGGGTTTTCCGGAGCTTGGAATCAGGGGCGCTGCCATCGCAACTGTAGTGGCGGGCCTATTTTCTTTGCTGGTATTTTTCGTCCTGTTGTTGACCGGTGAAAACGACACCATATACCACACCAGAAGAGGGTGGCGCCTGGAAAAGGACCTTTTGGGCCGGCTTCTGCGGTTTGGCTTCCCTTCCGGTGTGCAGTTTTTCCTTGAAATTGGCGCTTTTACCGGATTCGTTCTTGTTGTGGGGCGGCTGGGGACCGCCAGCCTGGCAGCTACCAATATTGCCTTCAACATCAACACCCTGGCTTTTATGCCCATGATCGGGTGCGGTATTGCTATTTCTGTACTTGTCGGTCAGTACCTGGGCGCGCAAAAGCCTTATATCGCCCAGTCAGCCGTATATTCCGGATTTCATCTGACCTTTTTTTACATGGCCAGCATTGCAGCCGCCTATGTTTTGCTGCCGGACCTATTTGTAGCACCGTTTGCGCATCAGGCAGACCCGGAAGGGTTTGCGGAGATTTATGGCTACAGCGTTGTTCTGTTGCGATTTGTCGCCGTTTATTGCCTGTTTGATACGATGAATATTATTTTCTGCTCCGCCATCAAAGGCGCCGGGGACACGCGTTTTGTAATGATTATGACGACCTTCTTATCCGTGTTTATCTTGATCATACCGGTTTACCTGACGGTGGAGGTGCTGGGAGCAGGCCTGATGGTGGCTTGGGTTTTTGCAACCGCTTATGTTATTTCACTGGGTGTGGCCTTTTATCTGCGATTTCTGGGAGGCAAATGGAGATCAATGCGGGTGATCGAGCAGAAGCCACAGGTCCCGAAGATCGGGCCTACGAAAATGGGAAGAGCAGTGAAATAGACTTTCTATTTTTCACCGGTTGCTTGCGTCTCCGCAAATCACCATTGGGGGTATCCGGCATCACTTGCTTACAATCATTCAGGGTGTCACTGTGCCTGAACAAACAGTCCCCTGTTTTCCTCAAGTTCATAGAGCTTTTCTATCATGAACTCAACATACTTTACGCATTTGTCTTTCCAGACACCCGATTCCAGAAACTTCTGGTATACACCGGGTTTAGAAAAGTCCATGCCGATAAGTCTTTGGCAGGTTATGTCTCCGAAATGCTGATTGAATTCGGTGACGATTTTCGCCGAAAAGGCGCGCACGGCGTGGCGGGCCTGTTTGGCTCGCTCTTTATCGCTTAGCGGACAGCGATGCCGCAGCCCGAGGCACACAGCAGATGCCGACACCACACCGCACGGGGCATTCTGATAGCCGCCGATACCACCCAGAAATGGAATGCCAGTCCATAGAAAATCTTCATTGTCCAGATCATATGTCTCCCACATAACTTGCAGGATGGAAGGTCCTCAGTGATATCCCTGGTACATAAGTTCGACTGCACGTTTCTTGGCCTTTTCAACTGACATTTTCATTTCCATGCTTGTATCCTCCCAATTTTAGGAACAATTCCGTCAAGTCCATCGGTATATTCACGAATAACAAAAAGCAATCGACTATTTTTCTTCTTTATCTTCCTCCGGCAAAACACCGGAGGACTCTGCTTCGCGAGTGGCAGTCTCAGCCTTTGCATCTGCCTTGGCGGCTTTGCGGGTCATTTTGACCGCCTGTTTTTCGGCTTCGTCAGCTTCCTTCTCAACGGCAGCAAGCGTATCCGAATCAGCGCCCTCGGTATTCTTTTGCATGTCTTCTGCTTTCTCTTTGGCTTTTTCTGCAGCAGCAGCGGCTTTTTCAGCTACTTTGGCTGCTGCCTCGGCTTTTTTCCTGGTATCATCTATCATATCTAAAATTTCGGCCATTTCGCCGGCTTTGCCCTCCTCGGGCTCCGCATTCAGTTCGATATCTTCGGCGGCCAGCACCATTGCGGTTACCGGCAAAAGAAAAAGCGTTTTCTCCATGGGATTGCCGAACGGATCGATAATCTCATTGCCTTTGATACGAAAGGGAATAAAGGCCAGAGCAGCTTCGGCTGAGTATTCTGCGAAAGTATCGGCATCCACGTCCCGGATGATTTCGGGGTCCGCTTCGATGCGCACTTCTTCCAGCATTTCCTTGATGCCGTCAAGGGACAGATCGGTTCGGCTGCCGCCATCGACGGCCAGCAGTCGTATTCTGGACTGATCCCAGTTCTCATGCCGGGTCATCAAATAGGCTATCAGCAGCATGAGCCGGCTGGTGGCATCGCCCCACCACCAGACATCAACATATCGTTGCCGCTCTTCGGTTTCTTCGATGGCTGTCCACTTGTCGGCTTTGACATCCAGAATAATAACATTGCAGCCGTACATATATGCCGATCGGATGTTACGGCCAAATTTCCCGCCACCGAGGCCCAGAATTTTTTTGGATGAATCCCCAAGCCAGTTGAGCAAAATGGTGTTGGCTTTTAAAGCGCCGATGCCATAGGCCTGCACCACACTTTGGATACCGACTTGGAGATTCGGGGCGGCGACTACCAGTGGAAAGGCCCGGGCACCGTCTTTTTTAATATCCTTTTGGAGATCAGCTTCAGCTTCCTCCTTTAGCTTTTGCATTTTCAGCCCTTCCCCTTCAATGATCCTTACAGCGGTGGTGAGGCCGCTGCCGCCTTCGATCCAGGACGCAAATTGCAGCAGCTGACCACGTCGCTCTGAATCATCGGAAAAGGCCAGAATCTGGGGACGCCAGTAACGTGGGTGTTCCGGTTCGTTGGCGGCCGCCAGCAGATGCACGCGGGTGCGCTGGATGTGGTAGGAACGGCGGCTGTCGGCCCAGCGCGAAGGCCCGGCCGTTCGTCTAAGATATTGAAAAATAGCGAACAGCACGGCAACTGCGACGACACCGGCCCGAAAATCAACCGCCATCATGGTAGCCAGACATGCCAGAGCGCCTGTCAGGCTGAGCCATTTATTAAAATAGCGGAACCGGGGACGAAACGACGGGCTGGCTGCATGGGCTTCGAAGTAGGTGGCATAGTTTAAAAGCCCGTAGGAGATTAGGAAAAACATCGAAACCACCCCCGCGATGAGATTGAGCTGCCCCAGTCCGATGGTTGCATAGGCAATCCCCGCGGACAGTAACACGCCCCGTCGCGGATTATTGGAAGGCCCGAATCCTTGGGCAAAGGGATTTAAAAAAGGGAAGATTCGATCGCCGGCCAATGACTGCAGGATGCGGGGGGCGCCCAGGAAAGATGCCATAGCCGAAGACAAAGTCGCCGCAATGACGCCGGCGGTGATCACCACCGCAATATAGGCCACCCGATTCATGGCACCGTAGTCTCCCCTCAGGACATCTGCCGGTACGGCGGCGGCAAATACAACGGCCGATAAAAAGTAGACAATAACGGAGATGCCGACGGCGGTAAAAGTGCCTAGCGGCAGGCTTTTGCCGGGGTCACTTAAATCCCCCGACATGCTTACGCCCTGGGTGAAACCGGTGACTGCCGGGAAGAAAATTGCAAACAGGACCCAGAAACCCAGACTCGATCCCGGTTCAGACCAGTTTTGGATCAGCAGGGCAGTGTCCCATTTGATATAGCCGCCGATAAAAAATGATAGCAGTGCAGCCACTAAAATGCCCATGACCACATATTGGAACTTGGTGGCCCAATCGGCGCCGAGCCAGGCGAAGATAAAAAGAAAGGAAACCGCCAGCGCGGCAATAATCTGAGGCAGGTGGTTGAAATCAGTCGTCAACATTGCAGCGACCGCTTCACCAAAACCGATACAATAAAAAGCAATCGATACGGACTGCGCCAGGAAAAGCACAATACCGATGGCCCCCCCAAACTCGAGGCCCAGGGTGCGGGATATCAGGTAATAATCACCGCCGCCCTTGACTTTCAGATTGGTGGCAATGGCAGATAGAGAGACGCTGGTCAATACCGAGATGCCGTTGGCAAAAAGCAGAATCAGCAGCGCCCGGCCAAGCCCGGCATTACCGACCACGAAACCCAGACGCAGAAATAAAATGATTCCCAGAATAGTTAACACACTGGGCGTGAATACTCCTGCAAAGGTTCCCAGGGTGCCACTTGGGTCAGCTGAGTCGGACTTGGCATATAGACCGTTTCCTGTTTTATCATTTTTCATTCGGCAAATATCTCATATCCGGCATCTCGCGTTCGACGGGCATGGAAGAACATTATTCCCAGGGATTGAATAGCCTTACGCCACTATTTTTGATATCTGCTGTGTTTCTGGTTACAACTGTCATATCAAACACGATTCCAATTGATGCTATCAAACTGTCGATAACGGGCACTTTAATTCCAGCAATTTCAGATGAGGCCTGTATTTCTCCCCATTTTTGAGCAACCTTGAAATCAATTCCAAGAACTCTTTCGTCGAATCTTCGGATTAATTCAGAATCCAGCCAATTCTGAAGTTTAATTTTTTTGCGGGAGTTCGGCAACCTGGAAATGCCCTTTTGAATTTCCCCAATGGTCAGTGAACTTAAGAATAGGCTTTCATCCTGACAAGAGCGAAGCCATTTTATAACCTTTGAATTCGGCTTTGGTTTTATTAATTCTGAAATTACGCAGGTATCCAGCAAATAATTCAAAGATCAAGCTCCCTTCCAAGATCCTTATTCCTGGTTAAATCAAGATTAACGCCCCGCAAAGGTGATTTGTGGAAGAAATCGACGACGTTAATTTTAGGACCGGTTAATTTTTGATAATCCTTCACCGACATAACCACTGCGGTCTTTATGCCTCTGCGCGTTATGATTTGCGGTCCATTTTCTAAGGCTCTTTGAACTACCTCACTGAATCTATTCTTTGCATCTTGCAGTTGCCAAAGTTCCATCATTTTGTTGTCCTTTTCAATTTAATCCGCCGGAGTGGACGAGGGGTAAATCCCCCCCTTGGGGCGAATAAAATATTCCGGTTGATACCCTATTGCTTGCGGCGGGGTAGTTCGTTAAAAATAGAAACCGACTAGACAGTCTAGACTGTAATAATTATTATTGATGATGTCAAACGCTATTTAATCGGCAGATTACGGATTTTCGATCCGGGATGGAACAATGAATAGACCGCCGGTATAAGTACCAGAGTGATCAGCGTCGATCCGGTGAGACCTCCAACAACTGCGCGTGCCAGTGGGGCCTGGGCGTCGGATCCTTCTCCGATGCCGAGAGCCAGCGGCAGCAGGCCGAGGATGGTTGTCAGGGTTGTCATCAGGATCGGTCGCAATCTGCGACGACCGGCTTCGGACACAGCCTCGCGGGTACCCATCCCGTCGCGAATCAATTGACCGGCCTGGTCCACCAGAAGAATCGCGTTGTTGACCACGATGCCCCCCAGCATGATACATCCGATGTATGATTGAACATTCAGGGTGGTCTTCGTAAAAAATAACGTAACCAGGACGCCGACCGCCGCCAAAGGAACGGAGAACATGACAACCAGTGGGTCCCTTAAAGATTCGTATTGGCAGGCCAGCACCATGTATACCAGGATCAAGGCCAGCACGAGTGAGATAACCAGTTCCCTGAACGCCTTTTGCTGTTCTTCGAATTTTCCGGCGACAGTGAGATCATAACCCACGGGACGTGGGATTTGATCCAGGAGGGTCTGCACTTCCAGAGCCACCGAGCCGAGATCGCGCCCCGCGACATTGGCCCGGACCGTGGCTCTGCGCTGCTGGTCTTTGCGGTCGATCAGAACTGGGCCCCGGCTCGCTTCGGTCGCGACAACGTTGCGCAGGGCCACTTTTTCGCCGGCGGCCGTGGTCAAGGTAAGGTTGAGAATTTCGTTTAGTGATCGTTTCTCAGCATCTTTGAGCTGTACGAGTATACGATAGGAGTTGCCCCCGGTTCGGTACTCCCCGGCTTTGGAACCAGCGACCGCGGTTTGCAGGAGCTGGGTGACGTCGCGTACGCTCAGGCCGAGATCGGCCACTTTGTCCCGGTTCACTCGGATTTCCTGCTGGGGTATGCCGGCCTCGAGACTGGTCTGAACATCCGTGATGCCGGGCACATCCGCAATCGACTTGGCAACGCTCACAGCCAGGGAATCCAGGGTGGCAAGCTCGTAGCCGCGGACTTCAATGGTCAGTCCCTCATCACCGCCCAGGAGTCGTTCCAGTAAAAATTGGCCCTGTGGTGCCCGGATACGGATCTCCATGCCGGGAATGCGGCCGTCCAACCGCCGGCGCAAATCTTGGGCGATTTCCACATTGGAGCGCTGGCGTCGGGCGGCCGGCGTCAGAGACATACGTATTTCACCCTCCGAGCCTGCGGCGGCTCGCCAGCCGGAAGCGCCGACACTGACCACCGACGCCACCGCCTCAGGTACAGCGGAGTTTACGATCTGCTCCATTATGCGTGTCTGCCGATCAACCAGGTCGAGTCGGGTACCGATTTCCATCTTACCGGTTACGCGAACCTCGCCCTCATCACTGGGAGGCAGAAATTCACTGCCGATCAGGGGCAAGAGCAGCATACTTGCGCCGAGTACGACAGCAGCCGCCAGGACGGTGAACAGGCGATGGCCCAGGACCCAGCGCAACAAACCCAGATAAGCGCTTTCGAGATCTGAAAAAACGGAATTGGCGGCGGCGGCCCAGCGATTCGTTTGAGGCGTCGGCTCCTTAAGCCGCTGCTGGCTGGATGCCAGTAGCCTGGACGCCAGCATGGGTACCAGGCTCAGCGCCACCGTCAGCGAACAGATCAACGCAAAGATGATCACGTACGCCAGTTCCTTGAAGAGGATGCCCGAGACGCCGCGCACGAAAATCAACGGTAGAAAAATTACCAGCGTGGTTATGGTACTGGCGACGATGGCCGGTCCGACCTCCCGGGCACCTTCCACCGATGCTTGCTCCGGCGCTTCGCCATTTTCACTGCGGCGGCGGAATATGTTTTCGAGCACGACGATGGAACTGTCGACCATCATCCCCACCCCCAGGGCCAGCCCGCCCAGGGTCATCAGGTTGAGGGTGAATCCTCCAAAAAACATTAACGCAAACGTGGCCACGATCGAGATCGGGATCGACAGGGAAATCACCACCGTGCTGCGGATGCTGCGCAGGAAAAAGAGCAATACCACAATAGCCAGCCCGCCCCCGTAGAAAACCGAGCGGGCAACGTTGGCGATGGAGCGCTCGATGAAGTTGCCCTGGTTGATGACCGGGACAACGTTTATCTGGGGAAAGCTTTTGTTGACCGCTTTGATTTCGTCGAGAATACGCTTGGATACTTCGACCGTATTGGCATTGGCCTGTTTGCGAATGGCCACCCGCAGGCCACGTCCACCGTTGACGCGCACGATGCGCGTCAGCTTCTCATAGGTGTCTTTGACCTCGGCGATTTGACCGAGGGTCACAGCCGCCCCGTCGCGCTGGACGATGACCGTGTCCCGAATTTGATCGAGGTTGTCAAACTCGGCCGGTGCGCGCAGGGTGACTTCATAACGGCCCTGTTCGATTTTGCCCGTCGGAAGGTCGAGGTTGGCATCGCGAATCGCTTCGAGCACCCGGTCCAGCGGCAGACCCGCGGCCTTGATCCGGTCAGGATCCAGTTCGATCCGAACCTCGCGGTTGAACCCTCCCCAAACGTCAACCTGCGCTACACCCGGGATGCGGGCAAAACGGTAACGGATCTGAACTTCGATTAATTCGGTGAGCTCTACCGGATCGAGGTTGCTGGAAATCCCCAGCAGGACCACCGGGAAGCTGGCGATGTCGAATTTGCGGATGCGGGGCCTAACGATATCATCCGGCAATTCGTTGATCTCGTCTTCCAGTTTGCCCTGAACGTCAATCGCTGCCGTGTCGATTTCCGTACCCCACACAAAACTGACACGCACCCGACTGCGGCCCTCGGACGATGTTGATGTAATTTCCTCCACACCGGGCACCGTGGCCACGATCTCTTCGACAATCTGGGTCACCAGCCGCTCCATAACCTCGGGGCTCGCGCCCTCGTAATCGGTTCGGATGCTCAGCGTCGGCAGTTCGATGTCGGGCAGCATGTCGATCTGCAGCCGGCTTAAAGAGACCGCCCCCAGGATGACCACGATCAGGGTCACCATGGTCGTGAAAATCGGGCGCTTAACACTGAAGCTCGGCAGATTCATTGGCTGGTCGCCTCTTTACGGCCATTAGCAGTCTCATTCTGCACACCAGGAATTATGATGGCCGAGCCATCCTTCACCAGTTGCTGTCCGAGAGTCACCACCCGGCCTGACAATCCATCGCCTTCCACCTGCACCCGGTTGCCTTCGCGGATGCCGACCTTTACCTCGCGCCAAACAACCGATTTCCCGTCCTGACTGACAATGAAAACGCCGCTGCGATCATCACGGATGGTCAGGGCTTGCTGCGGAATGATCGTGGCCTCCGGCACCCGGGCCAATACCACCGTGGCCCGTATGAACATTCCGGGTTTAAGCCGCTGATGAGAATTGGCGATTGACATTTCAATGCGTGCCTGCCGGGTGGACTTGCGGAAGACGGGGGCAATACGTTCGATGTTTCCTGGATACCGTTCGCCTGGATAGGCGTCCGTTTTTAATGAAACCAACTGCCCGGGCTTTAAGCGAGCATAGTCTCTTTCCGTAATGAAAACCACCCCTACGACGGGATCGAGTTCGACGATCAAGAGCAACTGAGCGTTGGCTGCAACGGTCTGGCCTTCGTCCACATAGCGTTCAGCCACCAGACGGTACTCGTTGCCACCGGTCCAGCCGGCGGTCACTTTGGTGTAGCCGAGTCGGATATTTGCAGTTTCCAACGATGCTTCTGCCTTGGTCTTGTGGGCCTCGGCGACTTTAAGCTGTGCCTGCTTTGCTAATTGATCCTGACCGGCCGCATCGAATTCAGAATCAGATGCGATTCCCCGCTTTAACAGGGACTCGGTGCGCTTAAACTCACGCGTCGCAATTTTCAGGTCGCTGCTGGCCTTGGTGAGGTTGGCCCTGGCCACCACCAGATCAGCCTCAGCCTGTGCGACGGCCTGGATGTACTCGGCATTGTCCAATTCGGCTACAACCTGACCTCGCTTTACCCGATCGGCGATATTTACCAACACACGCTCCACGCGGCCGCTCACTTTCGGAGCGACAACGAACTCGGCCAGGGCTTCCAACTCACCGCTAAACGTCCGCTTTAGTGCGATCGGCCCGTGCTGAATCTGGGCAACCTCTACCGGTATCGGCCGTGAAGACTTGCCGCCCTTGCTCGGTCCGGTTAGCTTCTGAAGTTGAACGAAAATAAACCAGCCTGCTGCTGCTGCTCCAATCAGCAGAACCGTCATAAGAAAAATTTTAGGGCTACCGTATTTCATGTTTAAATAGCCTTCGCGTTGTACTTGATCAAAAGATTGATTTAAGTTGCTCAATTACTGATATGCAAATGATGCGTAACTACAATTATAAGGTATCTCAGAAAATTGTCACTGCTTAGCCCCCCTTTTGATTAATCGGACGAAACGCTGAATTTGTACCCGATACCGTAAACCGTGCTGATGATTTCCTGGCCGGGAAGCTGCCGGCCAATTTTTTTCCGCAAATTTTTTATGTGGGTATCAATGGTGCGGTCATAGCCTTCGAAGCCATACCCCTGCACACGGTTAATGAGCTCACTTCTGGAAAACACCCGATTGGGTCGGCGCATCATGATTTTTAAAAGGCCAAACTCATTGGGTGTGAGGTTCAACATCTGATTTCCGATCATCACCTGATGGGTTTCATCATCCAGTGATATCGAGCCGACGACCAGATTATTCGTCTGAGGTTCGGCGTGTACCCGTCTGAAAACCGTCTTGACCCGGGCAACCACTTCCCGGGGGCTGAACGGTTTGCAGATATAGTCGTCGGCACCCAGCTCCAGACCCAGCAGCCGGTCGATCTCTTCCACCCGGGCGGTAATCATGATGATGGGGATATCGGACACCTGCCGGATTTCCCGGCATAATTCCATCCCATCCTTTCCCGGTAACATAATGTCCAGCAGTATCAAATCCGGCGAGTCTTTCTTGACCTGAGAAATGACGAGGTTTCCGTTGTCCTGGGTAGATGTCCGAAAGCCGGCCTTTTTCAGATAGTCACAAAGTAAGTCCGCAATTTTTTTTTCGTCTTCGACAATAAGAATATGTCTGCTGATCATGGGTCTTATCTTTTTATCCTGTCAGTGGAAATTCAATCTCGATTCGAAGCCCGCCTGAATTACCGTTGGCAGCTCTGATTTCTCCGCCGAGGGCGTTTACGAAGCTCTTGCAAATACTCAATCCCAGACCACTGCCGCCATGGGCACGGGTTCTCGATCGGTCTACCCGGTACAGTCGGTCAAACAGGTGGGTCAACGCGTCTTCCGGGACACCGGGTCCGGAATCTTCGAAAGACAGTATCAAGTGGCCTGCGGTGCACGCCTGTCCTATCTTCAAGACGCCGGGTGCATCCGCATAACGCAGGACATTTTCCACCAGATTGGAAAAGAGTTGCCGCAGGCGGTCGGCATCACCGAGGATGGTGCTGGGGGGGTAGTCTCCCAGGTTATTTTCAATCGTAATATGATTTTCCGTGAAGCTCTGTGTGAAATGGCCAAGGGTTTCACCTAAAATGGCTGCAGGATCGACCGGAACTTTTTTAATTGAGAGCACTCCGGTATCGGCCAGCGAAAGTTCGTGAAGATCGTTTACGATTTTACTCAGGTGCCTGGCTTCCGTATACAGTGAATTAAGGGTATCACGGTTGACCTTCCTGACCCCGTCTTGCAGGGCCTCGATCTCGCCCCGCAGAATCGACAGGGGCGTCCTGAGTTCATGGGCAATATCGGAAATCCATTGCTGGCGCATTTGCTCATAACTTTCCAGAGTTCGCGCCATGGTATTAAAATCAGCGGCCAGCTGCCCCAATTCATCCGCGGACTCAACCTCGATGCGAGTATCGAACCGCCGCGACATTAACGCCTGGGTTCCGGCCGTGAGCTTTTCAACAGGTGCCAAAAGGTGTCTGGACAGAAGAAACGCCACCACAGCGGCCAGCAGCAGAATACCGCCGCCGATAATATACAGCATCTGGGATTGCTGGGTTAAGAATCCAACCGCCAGGGGATTGGCCGGTTGCTCTCTTTTGTAAAGGCCTAACCAGCCGACGGTTTGACCATCGGCAACAATTGCTTGCAGGGTATAGCCGTCATATGCAACCCTGGCGCGCCCGCCGGAAATGGGCTGCTTATCGGCATCAAAAAGTGCCAGCCTGCGGGCCAATCGCTTAATACGCCTGGAAGGCCCCAATGACGGGCTGTCTTTCGCACGGCCGCTGAATTCCCTGTTTTCTAAATCAGGCGGTCGCAGAGGGCGAATGCCGGGATCAAAATCCTTTCGCGGCAGACTGGTGCTCAGGATCTCCTGCCAGCGTCCTGGATATTCCCTGAACACCTGCCAGTTTTTGTGGGTTAGATATTCGGCTGCCAGAGCGTCAGCGACCTTGCTGTATCTCACCAACAGTGATCGATTGACGTAGTCTGTAAAATTGCGCGCAACATAAAACCTTATGAGCCCGACCATAAGGGCCACGACCAAAAGCGACGTTAAGGTAAGGGTTGTAAAAATTTTATAAGAAAGCTTGAATCTCATCGGTTTTTCAAATTACGCTATTAATATTGTTTACCATCTTATTAATATAGTTTACAGCGAATTTCAATTTTTATCGCGTGCTTCACAGCCTTTACATCAGTTCTTCACATTTTCTCCATAGTTGATTTCTAAAATGTATTTTTGAGATAGCATCCAGATTTTTACTGGGAACATGGTCGATCGGCATAAAAATGCTAATCAGCTTAATCTCTATAATCTCTACACTTTTTCTTCATACTTCCTCCACAATTAAGTGTTAACTTAGATTTAGAGTCACAGAGCGTTTACTTAAATGGCACCATTTTAAAAACACATTTCAAGGAGGTTATCATGAAAAAGAAACACATCATCATCAGTTGCATTCTGGTAGCGGGTATCATTTTTTCCGGGCTTGCACTCGCCGACAGCCAAGGAACATACCATCGCAAAGGTTCTGGATTTAAACAACACTATAAAGGCGGCGGTCTGCAATTGCTGGTCAGATACCAGCAAAAAAACCTGAGGGCTCAAGTCCTTTCAGAGATGACGGGGCAATCGGTCGAAGCCATTCAGCTCAAACTCAAAGATCAGCGCATGCGCAGTGTAATGCAGGAGCTAAAAATCGATCGGCAGGCCTTTCGTGAAGCGATCCAGGCGAAGGAGAAAGAGTGGATTAAACAGGCGGTTACCGACGGAAGCATTACGCCGGATCAGGGAAAAGAGATCCTCGCCAAAATGGAAAATCGCACCAAACGGGGTGAACTGATGAGCAAGCTGATTGAAAATGGAATTGAAGATGGAACCATCACCCCGGAAGAGGCTCAGATGCTCATGCGCAAAAAACGCTAAAATTGCCATAAAAATCCGTCCGGGGTCCAGCTGGACCCCGGACGGTTGGCTTCTGGCTTTTAAGAGGCATTTTAGCTCAAACTAATTGAGGGAAGTTTTTCAAAGCCGACCCGCTATCCCCGTCAAGTTTTCAGAAAGGTGCGGTATATGTTCAAAGCAGTTTTAGGTTGCCAGCATGCGGCTAAAAACTATATAGTCTGATAAATCTGTTGTATAACCACCTATAAATCGGGCCAACCCGACGGCCATCGGCGAAACCAAGGAGTGTGAGGAACTGATATGTCGTTTGCAAAATGTTATCGGCCCCGGCTGGAGTTCCTTGCGGTATGCGGGTTATTGCTGGTGTCTGCTTCCTGTACACTGATCGAGGACCGCATTGACCGTAGGACCGGTGGGCCCAATGTGCCTGCCGACACAGCGGTGTATATGGACCTGGAATCCACCGGGCATACCGAAGCGGTTGCAGCGCAAACGCTGCCCCCGGGGCCTTTGAAACTTACTATCACCGAAGCCATTATGCTTTCCCTGGAAAACAACCGCTCTCTATTGGTGCAAAGATTAAATCCCGCGATTCAGCAAACCTTTGAGGATCAGGAAAGAGCTACCTTTGATCCGGTCACAAATGCGGAAATTGCAGCCGGCAGAGTTGAAGGGGAACGTCTTTCAAGATCCGGATCTGAAACCGAAGATTTCACCAACGACACCGCCGACGGCATCATATCACTGGAGCAATTTTTTCCGACCGGCACGACGGTTGCCCTGGAGGGCAGCACGCGAATGGATGACTCTTCGCTTTACGAGGACAGGTTTTATGCGACCCGGTTGGGTATGACGGTCACCCAGGCGCTTTTAAGAGGCTATGGATCGGACGTAAATCTGGTCCGATTGCAACAGGCCCGCCTGGATACGCGCATGTCGGAATATGAGTTGCGGGGCTTTACCGAATTTCTGGTGGCGGAGGTGGAACGAACCTATTGGGACTATGCCCTGGCCAGGCGTCAGATAGAAATAGTCGAGGAATCACTGAAGGTGGCCCGTCAGCAACTCAACGAAACCAATGAATTAATAGCCGTCGGCCGATTGGCCAGATCTGAATTGGCGGCTGTCCAGGCTGAGGTAGCGGCACAGGAACAGGCTCTCATCGAAGCGCGGGCCAATAGGGAATCTATTCGCCTGCAGCTGTTGCGGCAGCTCAATCCTGCGGGACCCGGACTCTGGCAACGGGCAATTGATTTAATCCATCAGCCGACCTTACCCGAAATTAAACTGGAGGACGTTGAGTTGCATGTGGCCGTTTCGATGCGCATGCGCCCGATTTTAAACGAGGCCCGCTTGGAAATATTACGCGGCGATCTGGAGCTTGTCAGAACGCAGAATGGATTGCTGCCCCTGATGGATCTTTTCATCACGCTTGGAAAAAGCGGATATTCAAATTCCTTTGGTGAATCGGTTCGCGATATCAGCGAAGACAGCTATGATGCCCTGGGGGGAATTCGATTCCAATATCCTGTTTATAATCGAGGTGCAAATGCCCGGCACCGGAAAGCCCTGCTGAGCCGGGAGCAGGCGGAAAAAGCGCTTGAGAACCTTTCACAGCTTGTGGAAGTCGATGTTCGCACCGTCTACATCGAAGTCAACCGCACCAAGCAGCAGATTGCCGCTTCATCGGTCACCCGCAAATTTGATGAGGAAAAGCTTCGGATCGAAACCGAAAAATTCCGGGTGGGAAAATCTACCAGCTTTCTGGTAGCCCAAGCTCAACGCGATCTATTGGTCAGCCGGATCGCAGAAGTACGAGCCCTTGCCAACTACCTCAAAGCGCTGGTCGATCTTTACCGGCAGGATGGTTCGCTGCTCGAACGCCGCGGGATCGCCGCTCCCGGCCGCGAACCGGTCAAGCTTTCCAAAAAATAAAACTTGAATCTTGCCTATGAAAGCCTCCGATTTATCCACTCTGGAGGACTCGTGCAAAATTCAGATAAAATTCATCGGATAAAATTTTTTATTTAAATTTTTGAGCTTATCACTGCTAATCCGAATAATCGGATTTACTCTGAATCCGTTCTTTCAAAGTTTTGATTAAGGCGGAACATACCTGGTTGGCATCGGCAACAACAGCAACATCGGCCATTTTCATCATGATGGCATTGGGGTTCTTATTGACAGCGATGATAAAGTCGGCGTCGGTAAGGGCGGCCGTGTGCTGAATGGCGCCGCTGATGCCAAAGGAAAAAAGAATCCGGGGCTGTATATGCCTGCCGGCCTGGCCGATAAGGGTTTCCTCCTCAACCCAGCCAGCATAAACTATGGGCCGGGTGGCACCCACTTCACCCGATAACAGCCCGGCAAGCTCGAATAATTTTTTAAATTTTGCTTTGCTGCCCATACCCCGTCCCCCGCACACCACTATTTTGGCCTCCTCGAGTCTCTGGTCACGTTCGGGCAGACGCTCGCAGGCCACAAGCCGCAAACGATCGGTGGGCAGTTTTGCAGGCATTTTCAGGCGTACAACTTCTCCGATCAGGTCATCGTTGTGTGGAAATTCCTGAAAAGTTCCGGGTCGCACGGTGGCCATTTGGGGACGATGGTCGGGGGTGATAATTTCGGCCATCAGGTTGCCGCCGAATGAAGGTGCGATCTGCAATAAGTTTCCATCGGCCGTAATTTCCAGTGCGATGCAGTCGGCGGTAAGACCGGTATCAAGACGTTTGGCCACCCGTGGGGCAAATTCCTTACCGAACGATGTGGCGCCGATCAGGATAATCTCCGGTTCGTATGCCCTGGAAAATTTTTCCATTAATATAGTATATTTTTCAACGCTGTATTCTTTCAGGCTCGGATGTTCAACCACCAGAACCTTGTGAGCGCCGTGGGCGATATATTCAGCCACATATTCGCCAGTCTCGTAACCAAATACCACGGCCCAGACTTCGGCATCCAACTCGGATGCCAGTTCGTTGGCCTTGGCCAGGAGCTGAAGGGTTACCCGGTTCTGGAAATAGTTGCGGTAATCTGCAAAAACCCAAATGGCGGAATTTCGTTGGCTCATATTTTTAACATTCAACGGTCGCAGGTTCCAAATTCACAATATTAAAAGTTTTGGGTTCAGGGTTCAAAGGTTCAAGGTTCAAGGCTGATAAACAAGGAACCACAGAACAACAGAACCGCGCAATACAGATAACCCTCAAACCAGAACTTTGAAACCTGAACGGTTATAATTTTTTCAGATCTTTACCGATGACGCCGCTGATCTTATCTCCGTAACTGGCAAAGATATCATCGACGACGTTCTTAGCGGTGCCTTTCAAGACATCATTCTTTTTTTCAGCGGTCGGAGAATACACATTGATGATCCGGGTCGGTGATCCTTTCCGGCCGATTACCTTTGAATCCAATCCCAGCTCTTTGGCCTTGAGTATTTTAATTCGCGGGTGTTCAAAAGCTTGGTCCAGACCCTCCAGAGTCGGGTAGCGGGGCACATAGGAGCAGGTCATAATGGTCATTAACCCGGGCATGGCCATCTCCATAATTTCTAAAAAATTATCAGATTCCCGCTGCATGCGCACCTGGCGACCTTTAATTTCGAAGTCTTCGACATTGGCAGCGGCCGGAATATCCAGTTCTTCCGCAAGCTGGGGCCCGACCTGGGAGGTTTCGCTGTCACTGGTGAAGCATCCGCAGAGAATTAGATCAAAATCCGGGCGTTGCACCTCGATGGCCCGCGCCAGCGTAAAGGAAGTGGCAAAAGTGTCTCCGCCGGCCATGGCCGGATCGGAGAGAAGGATACCGTTATCGGCTCCCATCGCCAGGGCCTCATAGAGAACTTCTTCGGCCATGGGCGGTCCCATGGTAATGACGGTGATGCTGCCGCCGTGCTTGCTCTTTATCTGTAAAGCGGCCTCGAGGGCATGGGCGCAGGCCGGGTTCATCATACCTTCGGCCAGCTCGCGCTTTAAAGTACCTGTTTTGGGATTCCACGGCAGTTCCGAAACCATGGGTACTTGTTTGATGCAAACGACGATTTTTAGCATAGCTAGCTTACGATAATTTTTAGAGTTTTCTAAACATTTGATGGCTTACAAAAATTACAAATAACAAGCACCAAATTACAAAAAAATCGCAAATTCCAATTTTCAATGACCAAAAGGATCAGGAGCAATTTTCGGGAATCGTATCAGCTCTATTCCAGAAAACAAGAGAGGGGTTATGTTTTCCCCCGAATCGCAGATAGGTTTGGAATTTTGAATTTCGGTCATTGGAATTTGTTGCTTATTTGTATTTTGCTATTTGGAATTTAATACTGGGGTTTGGCAACTTTATGTTCCCAATGCCATATTATGTCAGTTGAGAAAGCACCGATCTCGCCACCACCATCCTCTGGACTTCACTGGTACCTTCATATATTTCGGTGACTTTGGCATCCCGGAAATAGCGCTCGACATCGTATTCCTTGCTGTAGCCATAGCCGCCGTGTATTTGCAGTGCAAGGTTGGTCACCTTTGTGGCGGTGGTGCTGCAGTAAAGCTTGGCCATGGCGGCCTCGGCGCCAAAGGGCTGGCCGGCATCCTTGAAGGCGCAGGCCCGATACAGCAATAGTCGTGCGGCGTCTATCTCAGTGGCCATGTCGGCCAGATAGTTCTGGATAGTTTGAAAGGATGAGATCGGTTTTTTAAACTGCTGACGTTCTTTGGAATATTTTACCGCCGCTTCAAAAGCCGCCTGGGCAATTCCCAGGGCCTGGGCGCCGATGCCGATGCGTCCGGTGTCGAGGGCGCTGAGCCCGATTTTCAACCCGTCGCCCGGACGGCCGAGCAGATGGGTTGCCGGCAACCGGACATCTTCTAAAAACAAAGAGGATACCGGGTTGGCGCGCATACCGCACAAATCTTCCAATTCACCCACCGAGAAGCCGGGCATGTTTTTTTCAACCATGAACACACTGGCACCACTGCGCGGGTTGTTCGGATCCGTGACGGCAAAAATAAGCGCCAGGCCGCAGACGCCGCCATTGGTCACAAATACTTTGGTGCCGTTAACGACATACTCGCCATCATCATAAATGGCTGCAGTTTCGACCGCCCCGGCGTCGGAACCGGCATTGGCTTCCGTCAGGCAAAAGGCCCCGATGTACTCACCGCTGGCCAACAGCGGCAGAAATTTCTTTTTTTGGTCCTCAGTCCCAAAGCGTACAATTGGATAGGCCCCCACGCTGTTATGAACCGTTACGCAAAGGCCGATGGCAGCGCATACCCGGGATATTTCTTCGATGGTAATGGCATAGCTGATGGTATCGAGGTCGGCCCCTCCATACTTTTTGGGAATCTGCAGGCCAAAATAATTCAAGGGGCCCATCTTCTCAATGACATTCCAGGGGAAGCGTGAGTCGCGGTCAATTTCATGGCTGATAGGGCCGAGTTCGGTTTCGGCAAATTTGCGAACGGTTTTTCTCACCGCTTTGTGTTTCATGCAAGGATTAAAGTCCAAATCGATTATGCCTCTTTTCTTCTCTCTTCTTCACTCCGGATTTCGCGACGCAGCAGTTTGCCGACTTTGGATTTTGGCAGCATGTCCCGGAATTCAATGTAATGGGGGATTTTATAGGATACCAGGATCTCGCGGCACCATTTGATGAGCTCATAGCCGGTGATGCCCTTGATGTCTTCTTTGAGAACCACATAGGCTTTGATGCGTTCTCCGACCTTCTCATCGGGCACACCGACGACACATGACCCAACCACGGCCGGGTGTTCCTGGAGCACCGATTCGATCTCCGAGGCCGACACCCGGTAACCCTTGTGCTTGATGGTATCGACGGTGCGATCCACAAAGTAAAGGTTGCCGTTCTCATCCATGGACATGATGTCGGCGCTGCGGTACCATTTTTCGCCGTCCAGCTCGACAAATGATGCGACGGTTTCCTCTGGTTTCTTCAAGTAACTGGATACCATGTGGGCCGAAGATACCAGCAATTCCCCGGGTTCACCCGGTGCGACGGGTTCCAGCAAGACAGGTTCAACAATTTTGACTTTTTTGCTTGGGACGATGCGGCCGACACTTTTGGGCGGGTTTTCCTGATCGACCGGGCACATGGCCACACCGCCGCAGGTCTCGGTAGCGCCATAACCCTGGTAAATGGGGCGGCCGAATTTTTCTCTCCAGCGCTTGCCGATTTCCACCGGCAGGACATCACCGCCGCTGAAACAATATTCCAGGGAACTCAGATCATACTGGTGCAGGCGGACGTGCTCCAGGATCATGCGATACATCGCCGGAACACCGATCATGGTTCTGGCTTTGAAGCGCTGGATGGCGTCAAAGGCGGCGTCCATATTGATACGTGGCTGCAGGATCAAACTGCCGCCGGTTAGAAGGGTGGCCAGGCTGCAGGTTTGTCCCAGGATATGAAACAGGGGGGCATTGCCCATGACAACATTTTCTTCGGGGGCAAACAGCGGGCTGCTCATGGTGATTTGCTCAAAGGCGGACACCAGGAAAAGATTGTGGGCGATCGGAACCCCTTTGGGAAATTTGGTGGTCCCACCGGTATACAGTATCTCGGCGATGGCATCACCGTTACGGTTGCCATCTTGAATAAATGATGTGGGATCTCGATGGCGGTTCAGTAGCGTTCGAAAGGAATAGGTGGTTTGGTCCAGGGCAATTTTCCCCCTGGGAATTATATCGAACAGGAAGCCGAAAAAGCGTTTCCACCAGGGCAGCAGATCCGCCATTTTGGAGACAATCACCGCTTTAAGACCCGTTTCAGGCAGAACACTGGTTACGTATCCGAAGTTGGTGTCAGCACAGATAATGGCCTCGGCTTCACTGTCGTTGGCAATGTAACGGATATCGTGGGGGGTATATATCGGTGTGATGGGGACGGCTACGGCCCCGATCTTTTGAATTCCCAACCAGGAAACCACCCATTGGATACTGTTGGGGATATACATCATCACTTTCTGGCCGGCAGTGACACCATTATCGTTAAGGGCAGCTGCAAAGCGTTCCGACAGATTCTTTAGTTTACGATAGGTAAATCGGGTGCCGAGATAATACACGGCCGTTTTATCCGGATGACGTTCGGCTGCCGTCGCAAAGGTTGAAAATATATCGGGATTACTGGAATTCGTCATTCGTTTAAACCTCATATGCCGAAGTAGGCGGATTTAATCTCAGGATTATCCATTAATTCCTTTCCGGTGCCGTAAAGTGCCAGCATGCCGTTTTCGACCACATATCCCCGGTCGATGACGGGCAAAACAGGCCTGGCAAACTGTTCACTCAGCAGCACCGTAATACCTGAATCTTCTTTTAAATGCACGACGGCTTCCATCACCACCTGCTGCATCATCGGACTCAGTCCCAGAAGCGGTTCATCCAGCAACAGCAGTTTCGGTCTGACGACCAGGGCCATGCCGATGGCCAGCATCTGCTGTTCTCCTCCGCTCATAAAACCAGCCTTGCGGGTTTTTAATTTCGAAAGTGCCGGAAACAGTTCGAATACGGTGTCGATCGATTCCTTGATTTCGTTTCTTTTTTTCAGGTAGCCGGCTATTTTCAGGTTTTCCAGAACACTGCTTTCAGGAAACACCGGATGTCTTTCTCTGCACAGTACGATCCCTTTTTTAACCCTTTCGCTCGGCCGGGTTGCGGTGATGTCTTCACCGTTAAACAGGATGCTGCCATAGAGATTGATCCGTTCTCCGCCTTTGCGCTTTTCTTTAATGCGCATGTCAATGATTAAACCGGAAAGTGAGTTCATCAAAGTTGTTTTGCCGGCACTGTTTGATCCGATCATGCCGACAATTTCGCCTTCGTTTATTTCCAGGCTGAGATCATTGATGGCCAGAGCATTTTCAAAAAAAACCATCAGGTTTTTTACTTCAAGCATTATACTGAACTCCTAAACTTAGTTGATAGTTCAGAACCCCGCCGCGGCGGGACTGATCGTCATTTTTTGCTATGAGCTATGAACTATGAGCCATGAGCTGCTTCTAGGCTTCGGCCCCCAGATAGGCCTTCTTGACCGCGTCGCTTTCCATGACGTCACCGGCCTTGCCTTCGGCAATTTTTTCTCCGAAATTGAGCACCACCACCCGGTCGGCAATCCGGAACAGCTCTTTGAGGCGATGTTCAATCATAATGATGGTCTTGCCTTCCAGGCGCAGTTTTTCGATGATCGGCACGATGCTGGCAACTTCTGCCAGGCTCAGCCCTGAAAAAAGCTCGTCCAGGATCAGCAAATCGGGCTGCAGCGCAATCGCTTTGGCCAATTCCAGGCGTTTGAGATATCCCTGTGGCAGGACACTGGCACTTTTATAAGCCACAAACGAATCGCGCTCAAACCCGACTTCTTCCAGGAGATCCAAAGCCACCGCGTCGCGGTCGCCGTACTTGCCACCCACCAGCTTTTTTACCCTGGGTGAATACAGGGGAATAATCATATTTTTATAGGCCGGCAATTGATAGAAAGGCTTGACCATCTGAAAGGTCCTCGCGATTCCGAGGCGGACAATTTTATGGGGAGCCATGCCGGTAATACTACGATCGCGATATTGAACTTCTCCCTCGGTGGGCTTTACAAAACCGGTGATCAGATTTACGGCTGTGGTTTTACCGGATCCATTGGGTCCAATAAGACCCAACAGTTCACCTTCTGCCAGCTCAAAGCTCAGGTCTTGAATCGCCTGTACGCCGCCAAAATTTTTATACAGACCGGTTAATTTCAGCAAAGCAGAAGAACCCATTAATCCACCTCCACCCATCTTTCAAACTGGTGATATTTACGTTGAACGTAGTGAAAGATTCCTTCCGGCAGCGCGACAATAAAAACGACCAGAAACATTCCGTAAAATACAATTCTCAAACCACCGATACCCCGCAATACTTCAGACAGGGGCACGAGGATAAAAGCCCCCAGGGTGGCTCCTGCCAGGGTTCCAGGCCCGCCTACTACAGCGGCCGCAATGGGTAATATGGAATAATCCAGTGCAAATACCGGCATGCCGACAAACATGTAAACGTGGGTCATAAAAGCACCGGCAAAAGCACCGATACTGCTGGATATAAACAGGGCCTGGGTTTTATACCAGTAAATGCTAATCCCGGCATTTATCACCGAACGGTCGTTGTCACTGATGCCCTTCAAGATGAGGCCGTAGTCTGAACCCAGCAGACGCCGGAACCCGAATAGAGCGGCCATCAATACCCCCATTATCAAATAAAGTTCAACCCATCTTGAAGGCAGCGGCGCCATTCCGGTGAGTCCCTCGGTTCCTCCGAATATTTTGGTAGCTTCCACGATACGAACCATCATCAGTGGAATGATGAGTGTCACCATGGAAAAATAAATACCACGCAGCCTGAGTACCGGCAGCAGAAGGGCAGTACAGATCAATCC
>Ga0316197_10000556_pt1 | contig 25843 bp, 29 predicted proteins | sample OudBiesiAoxic_MG_FD_204939 | JGI IMG/M metagenome (GOLD analysis project Ga0316197, IMG submission 204939) | Coastal sediment microbial communities from Oude Bieten Haven, Netherlands - site A oxic | ecosystem: Environmental > Aquatic > Marine > Coastal > Sediment | place: Netherlands... | reverse complement strand
TTGTATTTTATTAGTTAATTTCGTCTAATTTTACAACAGACCTATAGATCATGTCAATTAAAATTTAATTATTTTTTAAGTAAATAGTATATTAATCTAATTTTTTTCATCTTTATTCTTACATAATTATGAGATTAAAAAAGAATCTCATAGACTTTTTTCTATAAAAAAAGAGGATTAAAATATTCATAGAATATTTTAATCCTCTAATAATCTTATACTTGATCTATACAAGCTACTGGGCATACTCCTGCACATGCTCCACAATCGATACATGCATCTTCATCTATCAATCTTTTTCCATCTTCTACCTCTGAAATACAAGTTACTGGGCATACATCTTCACATGCTCCACATGAAATACACTCATCTTTTCTTATTCTATGTGACATTTTGTTCCTCCCTGACTACTTATTGTTTTCATATAACTATTTTTAGTATACTCTATAAATTTAAAATATAAAAATAATACTTTATTTTATATAGATTTTTCCTGATAACTCCTCAATCTTTGTTTTTCTAGTCCCAAAATAACCTTTATCTGTGGCTTCATAATCTACATTATATTTCTTTCCGTCTAGGTTTTTCATCTCCAAAGTTATATAATATCCATATTTACCACTTCCAGTAGGTTCTATTTTACTATCATATTCTTTTTCATAATCAACACCATAGGTTACTGGTAATTTAGAAAGATTATACTTATATTCCTTCAATAAAGTCGCACTAACATCCGCTACATAAAGGTCATATCCCCATAATTTAAAAGTTATCTCTGAATTATTTCCAAGATCTAGCTCCTCCATACTATCTATAGTTATTTGAATCATTTGCCTGTTAAAAATTAATTTTTCAGTTTTTTCTTCTGCACTGCTGCAACCTACAAATATTAAAAGCATTAAAACTATAAATATTTTTTTCACCCGATCACTCCTCCCCCTATGAGGTATTTACCATAATACAGTACCATATGTTGCCCCTTGGCATTTTGAGGATTTTTCTCCTGATATTCAAAATATATTCTATCTTTCCCATGAAGTTCAGACACTTTTTTTAACTTACCCATAAACCCGTGACTTGAAAACCTAGGTCTTGCCATTAGCTCTACTTCTAACAATTTATCTATCTCAACTACAAATTTATAATCTATCAGTTCAACATTTTTTATATAGAGTTTATCATAGTCTCCTAAAAGGATCTCATTTTTAGAAGGCCTTATATCCAATATAAAATAAGGTCTTGGCTTTTTTAAGTTTAAACCTCTTCTTTGTCCTATGGTATAGAGCTGGTATCCATCATGAGTTCCCATTATATTCCCATCTTCATCTACAAAGTTTCCCTTTTCTATCTTATCTTTTAATTTCTCTTGCAGATATTCTTTATACCCCTCTGGAGCAAAACATATCCCTTGGCTATCTTTCTTATTATGAGTTACCAATCCTATTTTTTTGGCCATCTCTCTGACCTCTGCCTTAGTAAAGTTATATAGAGGAAATTTCATCCTTTTAAGAGTATCCTCATCCAATCTATATAACATATAAGTCTGATCTTTACGTATATCTGCTGCATTTTTTAGAAGATATTTATCCATCTCTGGAGAGTACTCCAAATTACAGTAATGTCCTGTGGCTATATATTTAGCTCCTACTGAATCAGCATAATCTATCAAGCTTTTTATCTTTATCCTCTCATCACAGACTACACAAGGAGATGGTGTTGTCCCACTGCTATATCCATCTAAAAAATCCTTAATCACTATATTTTCAAAATCTTCTGACACATCTAAGACTACGTGTTTTATTTTTAATGAATCTGCCACTTTTTTTGCTTCTTCTATCTCTCCTAGAGATTTTCTATCTACTTGAAGAGTTACTGCTATTACCTCATAGCCCTCTTCTTTTAGAATATATGATGTTACTGAAGAATCAACTCCTCCACTTAATCCAACTATTACTTTTTCCATTTTTACTCTCCTTTTTTGTTACACTTTTTCTAAATTAATTTTTTTCTTCACGATCTGTTTCTTTAAAGCTTATCTTTTTCATCTATATATTTTTCAATATTCCTATCCAAACTCTCTTCAAATTCCAACATTAATTTTCTCTTTAATTCCTTATATTTTTTAGGTGAAACTTCTATATCTATATTTTTTTTAACCATCCTTTCTTTTTCTATTTTTTCCTGTTCTTCCTTTATATTCAAATTTGAACTAAATACGATTCCCAGTGAAAAACTAAGGAGTAAAACACCCATTACACTCTCTAACACGGTCAATGCTTGTGCAGCCAGTGACACAGGGACTATCTCTCCATAACCTACACTAGTTAAGGTTATGAAGCTAAAATACATCCCTCTAAAATATAACCCTCCTGCTCCTAAACCTTTTGATATCATCCCGTCTAAAGCATTCGTATTATTTTCTACCAATAATATATAGAAAAAACCAAAAATTATTCCAAGTGTTATATAAGTCAAAAGAACTATCCCTATATCATTACTCTTAGCTCTCCTCCGACCAGATAAAATATCTACAAATACATATTTAATTATAAAAAATTGAGAGATCAATAAAAGTGCTAAATTCAACATTATTACCCATTTCAGTGATGTCAAATTATTTCTAGTTAAACCGAATTTACTCATCATTCCTTCTTTAAATGCAAAATTCATCCATATAGGCAAAATTATTAAATAATAAAAGATAAATCCTATGAAGAATATAGGTCTTTTTTTAGCCATTCTAAATTTTAGTAAAAAATAAGATATTGGAATTAAATTCATAAATATGGCCAAACTATAATACATTCTAATCCTAAAATTTTCATTTATATCTACATCTATCCTCAAGGTAATCCCTAAAATAATAGAAATGATCATCAGAATTATTATATTTATCATACCTTTTTTCATTTCTCTTCTCATTAGAGTCTCCCCGTTATAATTTTATATGAACCTCTCCTACCATGAATTCTTTTCTTCCATCTATAGTTTCTACCTCTAATTTCCCATTTTGCAAGATTTTTCCACCTATACCAGATATTTTAGACCCTAAAAAACTTATCTCTATATCTCTATTCAAAAGATAGTTTTTTTCATTTATCTCGTGTAAAATTTCATTCCATTCTCCCCTTATGTATCTATTCCAGTATTTTTCAAATGAATTTACAACTGTTTTTATTATATCTAAGATTTCATAATTATTCCCCGTTGCACTTTTTAATGAGATTCCATTTTTAGATTCTCCTAAAAATTCTAAATTATTTATATTTATTCCTATACCTATAATAAAAAAATCTCCTACTTTTTCTACCAAGATTCCAGATAGTTTTTTATCAGATAAATAGATATCATTGGTCCATTTAAACTTATAATCTAATTCTACTATATTTTTTAGTCCTTCTAATAAAGCTATTCCCATAATTAATGGTAATTTACTATATTCTTCCATACTCAAATTAGGATCTTCCTTTAAGGCAAAGCTAAATAATCCAGCACCTATGGGAGATACCCAAAGATTTCCCCTTCGTCCTCTCCCAGAAGTTTGAATATCTGCTATAATCAAATCCCATTGCTTTTTATCTTTCTTAGCTTTTAGATAATCACTGGTTGAACCCAGCTCATCAAAGTGAAATAATCTCATTTTTTTCCTCCTATTTAGTACAGTAAAGCCAGTATTAAAAAGGACACCATGATCAGTGTCCTTTAATTTATTTTACTTTACCTTTAAAGGGAACATAAAGACATCCCTCTCCTCTTTATTATCATCTAGTTGTCTTTCTATTACAGGATTTGAAATTAGTTCTACTTCTCCCTTATAGACATATTTTTTATCTTCATACAACTCCAACAGATGAAGGGTAAACCCCTCCTCCTTGGCATTTAAGATAGATTTATTCTGTCTTTTCATCTCTTGATCCCCTTTTTTACCCATTCCGGTAAAATATAGAATATCTCCATCTTTTCTGTGTTTGTATGAACAATTGTTAAATTTAGCCAACAAAACTATAGTATTAGTTTTTTTACTTTTTCTCACTCCACCTTGATTAGAGCACAAAAAAGTTTCTGCAATATCCTTATTTTCCAAAACTTGATCTATCTTTAAATCTTTTATCGTCATCTTCTATCTCCTTATTTTCTCCTTATCAGACCTCATCTATCTTCTCCTAACTTAGGAGAAGTAAAAGTCCTTATTTTATTTAAACCCCTCTCCTAACTACATTTATAAATCACTTTTCATCTATAAGAATTTTATAATAATCGTCGCCATGTGAAGATGCCCGTTAGGACCCTTGAGGTTTTCTATTTTTTTAGTAAATTAGCCAAAATTTCAGGAGTCATCTTATTATAGATCTCATCCCCGATTTTTACATTGGGACCTTTTCCACACTGACCAAAACATCTTTGGGTCATCAACTTGTATTTTCCATCAGAAGTGATTCCATCTGTTTCTACTCCTAATATTTGCTTAGCTTCCTCAAGTATCTTTCCACTACCATTATTTTTACAAGCTGTATGGGTGCAGACCTTTACTTCTATTATTTGCTTTCCCTCTCCTTTTAAATGAGGGTAAAATTTAATTGTATTCTCAACAGCAAAATCAAATTTATCCATCTTATCTGCAACAAATTTTATCATATCTTTCGATATATATCCCTGATTTTTTTGGATAAATTCTAACACTTCTAATTCATTGTTTTTATCCTCTAAATTTTCTATAATTTTTTCTATCTCTTTATGTAGATCCATATATTTTCCTCTCCTTTTTTTTAATCTGACGCTCCACCGACTCCGTCTATATCTAGAGTCTCATCTATATTTTTATCTTTTTTTATCTCTTCATCTATTACTGATTTTTCCGTGTAGGTCGCTCCTCCGGTCCCATCTATATTGGAATAACCACTCTCAAATAATCTTTCGTGAATTTTCAAGATCTTTTTAAAAGTTTTATGTAGATTTTTAGATGTATATGTAGCTCCTAAAAAACCATCAACTTCCTTATTGAACTTATAACTACTATCCCTTCCAATCCATTGATTTTGCCAACATGAAGAAGATATTTGATCTCCCAATCTCCACGTTTCATTTTCATTGGTTATCGTCATCCCTTTTATCTTGTGTTCTGTATCTATAGCTAGATCAAAATCTATACTTTTCTTTCCGTATCCCTTGGAATCCCCTATAACATAAGTTCCTATATCTAATCCATCTTTTTTTAAGGGATAATAGACAAATCCATCTTCAGTTATTTTATCATCAAATTCCACGTCACTTCCGAAATATTTTTTTAAATTTATATAATTTATTCCTTTTGGAGTTATATTTTCATTTTTATAGGTAATAGCATAAAATCCTCCAATTATGACTAAAGTAGTAATAGATATCAATTTTACAAGTTTAATATATGGATAGGATTTAGCAAAGACTCTATTTGGAGTATACCTATTGATTATAGGTACCATTAAATTTGCTCCTAACACTCCCATAGTAATCCCTGTGGGCTGGGTAGTTAATTCTGTTACTCCAAAAATAAAGATCCCCATCAATACCAAATAAAAACCATATCCCAACCTTGTATATGGACTGGTCACTGGATCTGTCACTATAAATACAGAAGCAAATAATCCGCCACCTGTTATCATATTTAAAAACGGATTAGGAGATACAAAACTATTTAATACATATATTGTCCCCAATAAAATTAAGGGACTTTCCCATTTTATAGATTTTTTATAAACTAGATAAACATATCCTAAAAAAATTGCTATTATAGAACTTTCTCCGATACTCCCTAGCCTATTTCCTAAGATTAGGTCTCTATAAAATAAAGGTTCTCCTAGATCACCTATGATTTTAGTTAATCCTCCATATTTTATCATTGGATAGAGAGATACTCCAGCTGTTCCATCAAAATTATTTACCTGATAGAGGTACATAGGAAATAGAATCATCAAAAATAACCTTCCCAAGATTGCTGGATTAAATATATTTTTCCCCAATCCTCCAAAGATATATTTACTTGAAATAGCTATAACTCCTCCTATTCCTGCTACATAAAATGGAGTTGTAGACGGAAGAGAAAGTCCTAAAATCAATCCAGCTATTACCCCACTTCCATCATGAGTTTTATCTTTTTTTATATTTTGCCAAAAAATTTCAGTAAAAAATGAACATATTACTGTCCCTAATAAGATCTCTATTGCTGCTATTCCATAAAAATAAATACTCACTACCACACACGGAAGAAGAGCTATGCCCACTTCTTTCATAAGCTTTTGAGTTGTATTATTCGAACTAATATAAGGAGCTATCTTAATCATCCTCATCCCTTCCCTTTTCTAACCCTAAAAATATAGCTTCCATCAAAGGAACTTGGCTAGGACAAATATATTCACAACTGCCACATTTTATACATGAAGATAGGGAAAATTCTTTTTCCATCTGTTGATATTTACCTTTTTTTGCCAATCTGTCATATTCCAAAGGAAGTAGTCCCATAGGACAAACATCTACACATCTACCACACTTTATACAAGATAATTTAGGAGGAAACTTTTCCTCTCCTAAAACTAAAATTCCATTCATGCCTTTAGAAGTGGCACCTCTTTTCCCTATTTTATGACCCATCATAGGCCCACAGGCTATAATTTTATCTGCTACGTCTTCCTTAATTCCTACATAATTTAAAACATCTTCTATTGGAGTTCCTATACGAATAGATAAATTTTTAGGTTTTTCTACCCCTTCTCCAGATACTGTAACTATACGTTCTACTATTGGAGTCCCATATGTTACTCCCCTGTAGATAGCCAAAATAGTTCCTACATTTAAAGTAACTGCTCCTATTTCTTTAGGAAGAAATTTTATTTCCTTTTTCAACAGTGCTTTTATAAGTTGTTTTTCTCCCCCTTGAGGATATATAGTTGGTAATTTTTGCAGTCTTATTTCTGAATATTCTTTTATAGCTTCTTCCATTTTTTTTATGGCTTCAGCTTTATTTTCTTCGATACCTATTATCCCTTTTTCCATATCAAATGTTGTCATCAGGATTTTTATTCCCTCTATAATTTCATTTGTATTTTCAACCATTACTCTATTATCAGCATTTAAATATGGCTCACACTCAACACCATTTATGATAAGGGTTTTTAATTTATCTTCTAATTTTATGTGGGTAGGGAAAGTAGCTCCTCCCAGACCGACTATTCCTAAATCAGCTACTAATTCTTGTAATTTTTTAGGAGTAAAATTCTGCAATTTTTCTTTTTTAAACTCTTCTTCTAAAAAATCATTTTCTATAGTAATCTCTTCTGCTTCCCTACACTTTATATGAACTTTTTTTATCTGTATAATTTTCCCAGAACAAGGAGAGTGAATAGAAGCAGAAAATTTCCCCTTTGCTTTCCCTATTTTTTGATATTTTTTCACCCTATCTCCTACTTTAACTATAACAATAGCAGGAACACCTATATGCTGTAAGGTAGTTACTCTATAAATACCCACATCTGGCATCTTTTCAATTTTTTTATCGGAAGTTATCTCTTTTTCTCTAGGGTGAATTCCACCTCTAAAAAATGTAGTTTTAAAAAACATGATCCTCCCCCCAAATTTATAACTTCATCCTGTGATCTCCAACCTCTCCAGACTCTGCTTTCTCTACTAAAAATTTCATCATCTTTTTAAATTTCTTACTTGAACTTGTTGCCCCTGCTACAATATCGATCTCTGGTAACTGAAATTCACCTTTTCTTTGCATACCATTATTTTCTTCCATTTTTTTCATAAAATTTTCAGCTAACACTATGGAATATTTTTGGGGATTAGTTCCTGATTTAGCCAACATATTCTTATTATATTCCACATCTTCAGTGACTAATTTTCCTGCTTTATTAATCTTATCTGTTGTAACTTCTACTATCTTTCCATCTTCTACCTTAATCCATGCAGTTGAAGCCCATCCATGAGGATATCCATCTTGCTTTACAGAATACTCTCCATCCATTAATTGTGCTCCTAAAATACTTGTTGCCATAATTAAATATAACATTACTTTTCTCATAGCTTCCTCCTATTTTATAATTTAATCTTATGATTTCCTATATCGCCAGATTCTGCCTTTTTCACCAAAAATTTCATCATCTTTTTAAATTTTTTACTAGAATTTGTAGCTCCTGCTACTGTGTCTATATATGGTAGTTGAAAATCAACGTTTTCCATAGAGGCTCCTGCTACTCCATCTCTTTCTTTCAATGAGTTCATAAAATTCTCAGGTACTTCTACTGAAAATTTTCTAAAATCAGTCCCCGTTTCAGCCAACATTTGTTCATTATATTTTCTATCTTTACTAACTAAATTCCCATTTTTATCCACCAAATCTGCCATCACTTCTACTATCTCACCATTTTTTATTGTGATACTAGTAATCGCTGCATATCCATCCCAATAATATTCAGCTTCCTGTACTACATAATGTCCATCTGTCAATTGTGCTCCTAAAATACTCGTTGCCATAATTAGATATAAAATTATTTTCTTCATAGCTTCCTCCTATTTTATTTTTACTCTTAATGAAACCAACCTTCAAATTCACCTGTTTTTCCTTCTTCAGATTTTTTTATCAAAAAAATAGTCATCTTATTAAATTTATTAGACACAGCTGTTGCTCCTGCTATGGTATCTACCCTAGACATCTTATAGTTTCTAGTTTTTTTTACTTTTTCCATATACTCTTTTGGGAGTTTCACATATGGGTTTATCCCTCTGGTATCATTTAAAACTACCTTTAAATCTTTTTTATCCTGACTAATTAACTTACCGTCTTTAGTCACCATATCTACATCTACCCAGTCAATTTTATTGTTTTTTACACTTATTTCTACCTTAGTCCTCCACTTCTTTCCCCTTACTACATTTTCTACAACCGAATAGTTTCCATCTGTTAATTTAATGGCAAATATAGTTGTAATTAAGGTGAAATATACAATTATAATTTTCAATCTTTCCCCCTATAATTTCATCTAATCACCCTTCTAAAATAGCAGTTGCAGTTGCATATTCCTTAGAATGGGATATGCTCAAATTCAATTTCCCACTATATTTTTTACTCAATTTATCCGAAAGGTAAACTACAGGTTTTCCTAAATCATCGTTTAAGATCTCAATGTCTAGTAGTCCAAATTCCCTAACCCCAGTTCCAAAGGCTTTTGAGATAGCTTCCTTGGCTGCAAATCTCCCTGCATAACTGGGATATGGATTTTTTTTCTGTGAAATATATTCTATTTCTTTTTTCGTATATACCTTTTCTAAAAAAGTAGAAGTTCTTTCAATAGCTTTTTTTATCCTAGAAATTTCTACTATATCCGTTCCTAATCCTATAATCATGACAATACACCCTTTCCCTTTACGGTTTCCCCTAAAGGGGACACCAATATATTATATAAGAGATAGATTATTTCATAATCTATCTCTTAACTCTTTTGATTAAAAATCAATTTGAATCTGATTAGTTTTTTTCAAAAATATCTATATTTACATCTACTGTTATCTTTAACTCTGATAAATTTAACAGTCTTTCCACGCCATCTTTGGGACTTTTCCATCTGTAGGGGGTCATATCAAACAAACTTTTTATATCTGTTCCATCTTCTAACTCAGTTTCATATTTTACATTTATCAATTCTTTATGGCTATATCCATCAACTATGTCTTGAGTAGGTCTATAATATTCCATCTTCAATTTGTCGTAGACTACCTCTTTTATTTCTACCAAATGGTATTCACCCGTACTGACAGTTATCAATTTTCCACCTTTTTTTAAGACTCTTTTATACTCAGCAGGATCTATATAACTAAACATACAGATTACATAATCTAGTGATTCACTTGCAATGGGAAGATTTGATCCACTTGCCACTATCCACTCAATTCCCTTGTAGGTTCTAGCAGCATGGATAATTCCTTCTTTAGATATATCTATTCCTATAATGTGAGAATCGATATTTTTCTCCTCCAGATTATCTCTCAAAAGATTGGTATAATACCCTTCTCCACATCCTATGTCTAAAATATTTATACCATTTTTATTGCCTATCTCCTTTTTTATACTTTCATTCAAAGTCTCTGATATTTTTTTATAATACCCCTTCTCCAAAAAGTTTTTCCTCGAGACTATCATCTCCTTATCGTCCCCAGGATTTTTACTCCTTTTTTCGTTGGACATATGTAAATTTACATATCCTTGCTTTCCCATATCAAAAGTATGGTTATTTTTACATTTATAACTTTTTTCTATTCTATTTAACTCATCCTGACATACAGGACATTTTAATATACTCATAATTTTTCTCCTCTTTTTCAGACCCAAACCTCATCCCTAACCCTTCTCCTAAATTAGGAGAAGGGGATATTTTTTTATCTATAAAAATATTTCTAATAATTATCACTATGTTAGGTCTATATCCCATAAATTTTCTTAGCGTTTTCTGTAGTTACTCTCACTACTTCCTCATAAGTTACGCCCTTTATCTCGGCGACTTTTCTAGCTATATGTTCCACATAGATAGGGTGATTTCTCTTCCCTCTAAATGGTGTAGGAGTTAGGTATGGAGAATCGGTTTCAATTACCAATCTGTCCAAAGGTATCTGCGATACTGCTTCTACAAGTTTTTTAGCATTTTTAAAGGTAATCACTCCTCCTACTCCAAAATAATAATTATCCATAAGCTCTACTGCACTTTCATAAGAACCTGGATAACAATGAACTATTCCCCTTATTTCAGGATACTCTTTCAAAATTTCCAAAGTATCATGGGTCGCTTCCCTAGTGTGTATAACTACTGGTTTATCTACTCTTTTAGCCATCTCTAACTGTTTTCTAAATACAGCTTTCTGCTCCTCTTTTTCATCCTTCATCCAATGGTAATCTAATCCTATCTCACCTATTGCTACTACTTTAGGATGACTAGCTAATTTTTCTAGTTCTCCTTCTAATTCATCATTATATCCATTGATATCTGTAGGGTGAACTCCTACTACAGCGTATATAAAATCATATTTATCTGCTAATTCTATTGATCTTTTAGAAGAATCTAAATCATAGCCTATATTTACTGCAAATTCTAAATTTTCTTCTATATCTTTTAAAATATCATCTCTATCTTCATCATATCTATCACTGTCTATATGACAATGCGTGTCTACTAATTTCATATTTCCCTCCAAATTTAAAGCTATCTTTTTACCGTAAATCTTTCTTTGTCGCAGATTGCACAGATTTTCAACAAAAACATCTAAACCATAGAATACGGATAATACTGATTTACTCCAGTTTTATTAATAATTATTGGTGTTTATTCGTGGCTGAGAATTTGACTTTTAATTATCAATTAATCCAATCTGCGTCAAAAGATCTTTTATTTTTACTTTAATTTATTATATCATATAAAGAAAAGACTACTAAATTTAGTAGTCTTAAAATCTATCCTAATAATTCATCTTTTGTAAATGAATATTTTTTTTGACAGAAATGACACTCTACCTCTAATTCAGGTTTTTCTGTAAATATTTCCTCTAACTCTTCTCTTTTTATAGTAATTAATCCCTTATAAAATTTATCTTTACTACAATTACACTTATAAGAAATTTTCTTTTCTTCATAGATACTATAATCCTCAATCAATGCTAAATCATCTTGTGAATCTATATCTTCATAAATTAATTTTGCTATTCTTTTTAGACTCATTCCACCTGCTAATAGTTCAGTCATTGGTCTCATAGCTTTTATCTTAGCTTCTAACTTTGTAATGAAGTTATCGCTAGCCTCTGGCAATAATTGAATCATATATCCACCAGCATTTTTTACTCTCATATCAGGACCTAATGATACTCCTAATACTACTACCGACGGTGTCTGCTCCGATGTATAGTAATAATAAGCTATATCTTCTCCAATTTCACCACTAACTATTTGTGATACTCCTACATATGGCTCTTTTAACCCCATATCTTTTATCACAGTTAATGATCCTTTTCCTACTAAATCTCCAACTTTAGGAACTTCTCCATCTTTTAATTCTAGGTCAACTTCTGGATTACTCAGATATCCTTTTACATTTCCACCAGCATCAGTAGTAACTAACATCTGTTTTAATAATCCATCTGTATTCATTCTTAGAGTTAATAAGTCATCTCCTTTTAGAGTTGCCCCCATCATAACTGCTCCTGTTAATAGTCTTCCAAAAGCCTTTATAGCAGTAGGACTACATTTATGAATATCCAATGCTTCTTGTACTATATCCTTTGTATCTACTATGAAAAATCTTGCATTTTTACTTGAACCTCTTAATAATTTTCCCATTTTTATCTCCTTTTATTAAAATCACTATTAAATCATATTTTTCTCTTTATAGATGATTTTTTATTCCTTATTTTTCTATTTTATTTTATAAATTTCTAAAGATAATTATATCAGATAATACACTTTTTTTCAATCTGACAAATCTTTTGGGCTAATATTTCACTCCACCTATTATATTACTAAAAAGCAACCTAGTATTACACTTTGTAAGTATAATTTCCTAAACAATTAAAAAATTTCCTCAATAATTTCTTTCAAAGCCTCATCATTACCACCATATAATTTTTCAAACATTAAATATACTTTTTTATCATTTTTTTTCAACCATACAAAAGATTTTTTAGGACCTAAGTACCACCTTTTTTTCATTTGGAAATAAATAGGCAACAAATCATTCATAAGCCATATTTTCTTGTAGTTTCCTTCTATATCTCCTACTTCAATTCTACTCATCATCTTATAACACCATGATTTTAAACGATCGATTTCTTCACTTGAAATTTCAAATTCCCTCTCTACGTGTGTTTTTATTTTTTCTAAAAGTATCGTTCCTAAGCTATCTACTTCATATAATATTTTTCCTTCATGTAGTTTGCCTAAAGTTTCATAACCATTTAAACAATCCATTGGATATATCCACAAATCTAGTTGTATTCCATTAAATATACTGGTATCTGCTATTACATTATCAACTTCAGCAAAACACAAAATGTTCAAATCACTTGTTTCAATATAAGTTTCATCTGCATAAGAACCATATAAAATTATTGCTTTACATCTATACTCTTTCTTTAGTTTTTCCACTAAATCTAATAATAATTTTTCTTTCATTTTTTACCACCTTTTATAATTTATTTTATTGTTATTATAATATATTTTCATATAAAATTAAAAGTTTAATCTATAAATACTAAATAAAAACTGCTCTCGATTATGTTTGAGAGCAGTTTTTATCTTAACTTTCACTTTTTTATCTTACCATTTGTTTTATTCTCACAGCACTCTTTAACTTCATATATGTAAAGAAACTCTTAGGATTATAGTTAGCAAAATTACTTTTTTTATAATCTACATAGGTTCCATTATATACACAGACTCTAAAATACTGTTCTGCTATCTCTCTGTTAAAAATTTCTGACCTAAATCTTCCAACAGAGTTATTTGTATCCATTAATTTATAAAGCCATTTTTCAACACTTTTTTTAGTGTATTGAAAATGCTTTAAAGTAGAGGAAAGTGCTATTTCTGCATGAATATCTAGCTCATCATCACTATATTTCACTCCTAAATAATCCAATCCCAGAATATATATTTTTTTCATTACTTTGATCCTATCATTCATTCTTTTTAATGCTTGGTTAGTTACACTACTAGATACTATCCTATATCTCAATAATTTTTGAGATATATTTACGATTTTGTGATCTTTGGCTATTTCCATCCATAACCCATAATCTTCTGTAGCCTTATATTCATCATTATATCTAAAATTATTTTCTAATAACACGTTTTTTCTCATTATTACAGCTGGATGCATTATTGGACTCTCAAAGAGGAGTTTACATCTGATCTCACTATATCTTGTAGGAAAATCTGTTATTTTTTTTATCATAGGTTTACTAGATAAAAACATTACCCCATTAGATCCAGCCACTGCTACATCGAGATTTTTTTCCATGAAATTCACTTGAGTTTCTATTCTATTTTTTTCTGCTATATCATCGGCATCCATCCTCACAATATATTTTCCATGAGCTATTTCTATCCCTTTATTCAAAGTCTTTATTAATCCTATATTTTCTGTATTATGAATTAATCTTATTCTTTCATCTTCATAGGATTCGATTATGTTTACACTTGAATCTGTAGACCCATCATTTATTATCAAAAACTCAAATTCCTCATAAGTTTGATCTAAAATACTGTCCATTGTTTCTCTTAAAAATTCACTTGCATTATATACAGGCATTAAAACCGTTACCATCATCTCAAATCCCTCCTCTTTATAATTTTTCAAATAATTCTTCGTATTTTTTTACAGACTCCTTCACACTAAATTTTTCTACAGTATCCTGTGAACCCTTTATTAATTTTGCCTTTAAATCATTATCCTCAAGGAGGAGTTTCATCAACCTAGCCATCTCCTTATAGTCTCCTACATCACACAGTAACCCCGTCTTCCCATCTAAGATTACATCCTCAGGTTTAGCCATAGACCTTGTAGATATCACAGGTATCTCACAAGCCATAGCTTCTACCAATACCATCCCAAATCCTTCTGTTTTTGAAGATAATAAGAATCCATCACACCTCGATATATATTTAAATGGATTTATTTGATGTCCTATAAAATCCACCCGATCTTCTAATTTTAAATTTTTAACCAACTCACGATGTTTTTCTTCCTCAGGTCCCTCTCCTATTATCAAGAGCTTTACACTTTTATCTTTTATTTCATTCAATGCACGGATCATAACGTCTTGTGTTTTCTCCCACGATAACCTCCCTATTGTGGTAAAAACTTTATGATTTCCATCTAACCATTTGTGAGATACCTCTTCTTTTGACATTTTTATCATATTTTCATCTACTACAGGATTATTTATAATTTTTATTTTACCCTCTATTAAGTTTACCTCAGATATTTTCATAGTCAAGTCTATACTTCCACGATTTATCCCAACCACCTTATCTGCCATGGGATAAAACCATTTAATTATTTTTTTTCTGACCATAGTTCTATCGATAGCATGGAGAGAAAATATGATTTTTGCTTTCATCCTGAATATTTTTTTAGCCAATAAAATAGTCAAATTATTTATACATCCTCCAGCTATTATAACATCTGGATTTTCTCTTTTCATAACCATCATCGATTCGAATACACCATCTCGAGCCCTTTTTTTGTCTAGATTTATCCTCCTAATCTCATCTTTCAGATGAAATGTAGATCTATTATTGGTATTTAGGAGTACCACTTCATATTTTTTTAAATCTAAGTTATTTAATATATTTACAAAAACTCTCTCTATTCCTCCATTTAAAAATATAGAGTAATAAAATAAGATCTTTTTCTTTTTCATAAATCCTCCCTCTCTTTTTGTTACTTTCTTTATGTTAGTTTAATACTCCATGTTAATTTGTGTAATTCGTGACTAAGATTTTTTTCTAACTCCAATACTCTCACCTCGGTTTCTCTAATTTTCGTAACCTCACGAAACCATAAGAAGGAGGAGTTAACCTCTCCTAAAAGCCAAAACTTTCTTACCATAATAAACTCCTAATATCCCCAAACACACAAATAATGCTGTATAACTTTTGATATTGCCGTCATTGAAAGCTAGATAAATACCCATTACCAATAAAAATCCAAGACCTATAATTATCTTATTTCTGTCATATTCGTAGTAATAATATTTCATAGAAACCTTGAGTTTTACCACAAAGAAACCAATCCATGCTATGGCAGTAGCTATAGCAGCCCCTTTAGCTCCATACTTCGGAACTAAAATAAAGTTTAATCCTATATTTATTATACTCGCAACTACACCTGCTATAAAATGCCACTTAGGTTTCTTAGCAAAATTTATTCCTTGAGAAAGAGTTTCAGACATACAATTTAATACTGGTGCCATGGTCAAGATAGGGATCACATAGATAGCTTGTCTATAACTATCTCCTAATACTATATGGGCTAAATCCCTAAATATCATAGTGAATACGGCTATTCCAAACATCACTCCTGTTATTATCATCGATGTTTTTGTGAAATACCAACGATCTTCTGGGTTTTCTTCATATCTTTTCAACTGTCTCGGCACTATAAAGGAAGATATTGTTCCTTGAAGTATTGTTAGGATAGCCATTAATTTTAGTGCAGCACTATATACTCCTAATTCTCCATAATCACTCCATAATTTTATGGCTATCTGATCAAAGGAAAAGAAGAGCCAAATTACCATCTTATTTAAAAGTAGTGGAAATGAATATTTCATAATTTCTGCCTGACTGTGTCTTGGAGTTCCATGACCTTTTTTCCATGACTTCAAATTTAATCCTATCCCCATTAAAACTGTAAGAACTATGGATAAAAATCCAGAATATATAACTATTTTATAGGTTTTACCCATAATATAGTATAAAATAATCACCAATACAAACTCAAAAAACTTCCGTGAAAAAGTAAAAACTGAATACAGTTTATAAGATTCATTTAATCTCAATACATAATCGGTAAATAGCTGGAGATGGTGAAAAAATAGAGCAAGTACCAAAACTAAAACCACAGAAAAATCTGGATCTTTGAATAAAAACTCCCCTATCCATCTATAAAAAAACAATCCAATTATCCCTACTATCCCCGTTAAGATCAATGGATATTTTATTGTATTATGTAAAAGGTTCCCTCGGAGTTCCTTTGTTTCCTCATAAAAAAAACGACTATAGGTATCTACAGTCCCCAATAATAGCATGGGTCCTATGGTATTTATTACCAGTAAATACATGGCAGCTTGCCCAAATTCTTCTGGTGTTAATATTCTTGTAAGAATAGGTGTAGTCATTATGCCGAAAAGTATTCCCAGCCAATTTCCTGCTGCAAATGTAAAAAATTTCTTTATCATAAATTTATCTCCTTTAAAAAAGCACTCAATGATGCCAAAATTTATTATTTACTCAATATTTTATAACAACCAAACTCTTATTAAAAACTAAATTTTATCTTTATTTTAAATCTATAGATCTTAAATAAAAGTTGTTATTTAATAATTTTTATTTCAAAAAAAACATTAGTATAATATACTATACTAACATTTATCTAATTTACCCTCAGGAGATTTTATTATGAAATTAGCATATATCATCCAAGCCCATAAAGGCTTTAAACAACTAAATATTTTAATCGATATTCTATCAAAAAATTCAGATGTATATCTTCATATTGACTTAAAAAATAATTGTTTATATCAAAAATTAAAGAAACACTACCTTTCTCAAGACAATGTTTTTATTATTTCAGATAGAGTTTCTGTCAACTGGTCTGGTTTTTCTCAGGTAAAAGCCACGTTGAATTTACTCAAAGCTGTGAGAGAAAAAAAATATGACTATGTCACTCTCCTAAGTGGTCAGGACCTCCCTATCAAATCTCATTCAGAGATTATAAGTTTTTTATCGGAAGATGTCCACCGTGAATTTATCCATATAGCTCCTGATTATAAAAACTATAGCTGGAGAATCCTAAGATATAGCCCATGGAGTGAGAGTAAATTTATCCGTGATTTCCCTCTAAATAAAATAAATAGTATATCTATAAAATTACAAAATTTATTAAACATAAAAAAACCTTTTTTTAGTGATTTAGATATCTATATGGGTTCTTCTTGGTTTACCATAACAAATACTGCTGTAGAATATATCTTAAACAGTATAGATCATAAATTAATAGAAGGATTCCAATCTACCACATGTTCCGATGAACATTTTATCCAAACACTACTTATGAACTCCTCCTTTAAAGAAAAGGTTGTAGGAGAAAATATAGTATATATCGACTGGTCAGAGAAAAACCCCAATCCTAAAATTTTAACTATGGATGATTATTCTAAATTACAAAATTCCCCTAAACTTTTTGCTAGAAAATTTGATATAGATATCGATTCGGATATCATAGATAAAATTACAAAATTATAAAAATCTATCCCTTTTTAAGGGATAGATTTTTTATATCTTTATTTTCAATATTTAAAGCAGTCCCTCCAACCTTTACTTCTATGATTTCATAATCACAGACTATCAAATTAGCTAAAATTTTTGAAGGTTTGTTCATAGAATATCCCTGTTCAAAGATTAATCCTTTTATATTTTTTTCGAGAATAACCCCGTATTTATATAGATAACAACTCAAGGCTCCACTCGATGTACCTGTGGCAGCCTCTTCAAATATATCATATAAAGGTGCAAAATTTCTACAATGGGCAGTGGAAGCATGTTTTGTTTCCAATGTAAAAATATGATATCCAATAACACCATATTTTTTACTCACATGAGAAATTTTATCAAAATTTGGTTTTATATCACATAAGGTCTTCAATGATTTAATTGGAATTAAAATATCCTTTAATCCTGTAGATACAATTTGAACAGGAAGGTCCGCCATGATCTCATCTACATCAATATTTAATGTATCAGCTATTTCTTTTTTATCCAGTGTTTTATAAAATTTAGGCTTGCATTGATTCATATAGATCATACCATCATCCCTATACTCTACTTCTAAAATACCGGCTTTTGTTTCTTGTTTATATTTTCCTACTTGAATAATCTCTTTTTCTGCTAGTAAATAAAAAACTGCCACAGTAGCATGCCCACATAGATCCACTTCTCCATCAGGTGTAAAAAAAATAACCTTATAGTCTGCATTCGTTGATTTCTGAACAAAAGCTGTTTCTGAAAGTCCCACTTTTTTTGCAATTTTTTGCATCTCGTCTAACGATAAAAAATCTGCATCTAAAACAACCCCAGCAGGATTACCACCATTGGTTGTTTCAGCAAAAACATTCAGTCTATAAACTTTTACTTCCATCTATATCTCTCCTATTTTAAAGCTTTATCTTCTGTTTTTTTATCCTTCTAAGTCCTTGTAATAACTTGTCTCCCACTTCTTTAGTAGCTTTTACATCAGCCAAACTATTATGGGCATTACTTAGTTCTACTCCCATAATTTTACATATAGTTTCCAACTTATGATTCTCTAATTTAGGTACTACATCTGCTATTTCCAAGGCCATATATATACTTAGAGTATCAAATACCTGTTTATAGTTGAGAAAACTTCCCAAATAATTATCATTATTTCTCCTAAAAAATCTATTTAATACATCTATATCAAATTTCACATTCTGTCCTGCAATAATAAATTTATCATCTTTATTGAATTTATCTATATATTTTGAAAAAATCTCTACTAATTCATCATAGGCTTTTTTAGGAGATTGAAAACCTTCTAATTTTTCACGACTCATCCCTGTCACTTCTAGGGCTTGTTCTGATATATCTGCTCCTTCATGGGGACGACAAAAGATATCAAACTCCTCCTTCTCTTCACCATCTATCTCTATCACTCCAGATATTTGAAACATCGCACTGTTTTCTGTTAATCCAGTTGTTTCTGTATCGTACCACAATATTTTCATATTTTTTTCTCCTTTTTTTCAACATTAATTGATGCTATAATCTTTTTTTCGTTGATTAAAATCTTTAAGCAACTATTCTTTATGCTCAATAATTTATTTACACTCTTTTAATTCTAGTAAAAATTAAACATTAGAAAATTCATAATATTCATTGTCAGAAAGAGATATTTTTTTTAAATTATACAGATAAACTAAGTGAGCCATAGCTTCTCCAGTAGCGAACCACCTTTGAACATGGGGAAGGTCATCCCAGTTTGTAAATTTAATATCCCACTTCATTTGAGAAGCGACCTCATAGGGTGATTGTAAACTTTTTTTAGATAAAATTTCTTCTACCTCTATAAGTCTTTCATGGTGATGATTGATTAATTCATCGATTCTTCTATGACAATGATCAAAGAGCTTTCTATGGGAGGGAAAAACCTTATCTATATTTAATCTTTTGATTTTTTCTAAACTGTTCATATAGTCACCAAGAGCATTATTTTCCATAGACCATACTGATATATTAGGAGTTATTCTCTCTAAGATGTGATCACCAGAAAATAGTAATCTATGTTTTTTTTCATAAAGACACATTATTCCTTGAGTATGTCCTGGAGTGGATATACATTGGAGTGAATATTCACCTATTTGGATTATTTCTCCATCTTCTACATAAGAAAACTCCACATCATGAGTATTGTTAAACTTAAACCCTGGGTGTCTGTCAAAGTATTCATCCAAACCTTCAGGAAACCCTAACTTTTCAGCTCCTATAAATTTACCTTTCCAAAGGTTAAAATTTCGGAGAGTATTTATATCCAAAGCATCTTTTTTACTACAGTAAACCTTTCTTCCTTTTTTTATAAAATCTGAGACTAAGCCAGAATGATCACTGTGAAGATGGGTAACAAAGATATCAGTGTGATCCATAGAAATTCCTATTTTTTCTATCCCTTGAGTGAGAGCATCCCTACATTCTTGACGATTAAACCCAGTGTCTATAAGAAGATTTCTTTTATCTCCTACAATAACATAGGCATTTAAAAATTTTAAAGGACTTTTAGGAAGTGGTACCTCTATCTTCCAAATATTTTGATAAACTTCTTCTACCATTTTTCCCTCCTGCTGACATATTTATATTTAACCAGACCTCACTCTTCCTTCTTCTCTCACGTGGCGACGAATATTAAAAATCCTTTGTAAATTAAAAAGTTATTTTTAAATGTCATCAGGAGAGAGAAAGCTATAGTTTAGTAAATTTTTTTAAGTTCTTCCCTAATACCTCGGTTTCTCCTAATTTTACATTTAGAAAGGTCTAATAATGAATCCAGTGAAAAACAGAATCCTTACCTGTTTTTCAACAACCACTCCTCAGAAAAATCAACTGCTTCTTTTAGAGAAAACAATCTACTCTCTGCATTACCTACAAATTGTTTTGTAATTTTATACCTACCTTCAAATGCTTTCCCAAGCTCTGAAAAATCATCTGCATCATATTCATAATCATCAAACCATTCCCAGGATCTTTTATTTTCTACCATCATTGCAGTTCCGTTTCTTTTCATAGGTACCTTATCTCCAACTCGAGTCTCTCCCAAATGAAAACTAGTGCAAGAATCATAGTCTACTCCTAATAATAAAACTTTAGCTTTGTCTAGATTATACAAAACTCCTAATGGTGACTCCATTCCAAATTGAGGAGTCAATGGATGATTTTCTATGATTTTTTCTTTGAATTTACCACTAGCACAAAATGATACTTGGGGATGACTTGAACGTATAACATTAGGAAAAGTTCTAAATAATTCAGGTATTCCTCCCATTCCCCTTGTAGGAGTGATGTCAGGATCATAAGCTGGCATATTATCATAGATTACTTGATGCCACTCTTTAGGAACAGATGGATTCCCCCATTCAACAGGGTCACTCCAATCTCCACTGTGAGTTGGCATTATTAGAGTTCCCTCTTCTCCTACAGCTTCCATCAGAGCCATTATCACACTTTGTGCTCCACCACATACCCAACCTAAACTAGAGAGAGAAGAGTGAACTAATAATATATCACCTTTTTCTATCCCTAAACCCTTAAAATCTTCTAATAAAGATTTTTTTGTAATAGGGATTTTAGTTTTATCTATTATATTTTTTTCGCTCATTCTTTGTCTCCTTTTTTTGATTTAGTCAACTTTCTTTTTTACACGATGTACTCACACTAATTTTAAATAACTCTTTCTGTTACTTTCTCGATCCATGAATACTTAATTTTTTTCTAAATAAAAATAAATTAAGATGTGGAAAAAAGTAACCAAAGTTCAAGATTATATAAAAATTATTATTTCATACTCAAACAAATTATAAAAAATTGAATCGGAGCAATATTTCTTAGTAAGTCGTCGAATATTTTTATAAATTTATTTTTATATTCTATTTACATAATTTTTATAATATCAATTTAGAATCTCAATGCTACTCTTAACCTTTAATTATTTTTTAATGTTTTTTTTTGAATAAAATCTCGCTCTTCTCTCGTAGAATATTCTGGAAATAATAAATAAAAATTTATAAAAGCATCTAATAACTCTTCTTTTCTTATATCATATTCTAAACTAATATTATATTTTTCAAGAATTTTACTATAATCAATATTTCTATTTTCCATTGAACAATATTTATAAACCATTTCATAAAAACATTCATGATGCTTAGTGTATAACTCACAACCTCTTTTTGAAACCTCATCATTATAAAAAGTAGATTTTCTAATAGCTTCAAATATTACTTTAGGGTCTTTCCAAGAACAGGATATCATTCTCCTAATTCGGTTTAAAATAATACGCATTTCTTCTGGGAGATATATAGAAATTTTATAAATTTCCTCAATAATTTCTCTATCAATATCGAATCTTTCCTTTTCTCTTTCTTTTAGGAATCCAAAATTGTTAACACATGCACATATATAAGTATTAAACATCATCCTATGGTTAGAAATTAACAAATTTATTTTTTCTAAACTTGGTAAAGCTCTATTTAGCTTTATACTTTCAATTTCTAATTTTTTAGAAAAAACCGTTGCTTGCATGTCCATTATGGATTTTTCATGGATTTTTGCTTTCTCTAATCTAAAATCTAAACATTTTTTAAAAATAGGCTCTAATATTTTTTTCGTTAAATACCCTAAAAATAAAGTTACTGAACCAAATCCTGCGTATTTTAATAATTCCATAAGCACCCCTAATCAAAAGCTGACTATATTTAAATAATAAAATTCATATCCTTGGTGACAATTTGTGGTAAAAACTTTCCCTCTACTTTAGTTCCTCCTAATTTTACATTTAGAAAATCCTTTTTAACTACAAGATTTTTCTAATACTCGTAACCTCGTGAAACCATAAGAGGGAAGAGGTCTTCTTTTCATAACTTTCACTTCTACCTCAGCCCCTCTTTTTTAAAGAGGGACTATAAAAAGGAGGAGTTAATTAACCTTCTCCCTCTCCGCTATCTCCTTCAATACCTTCTTTATATCCTGAGCTCTCTCTTTTTTACATACCAAAAGAGCATCTTTAGTTTCTACTACTACTAAATCTTCTAATCCAATTGTAGCTACTATTTTTTTCGTTCCTATAATTATATTATTCTTACTTCCGATCTCAATTAGTTCATTAGCTCTATTTACCGTTCCATTTTCATTGTGTTCTAATACCTCATCTAGAGCAGGGTAACTACCTACATCATTCCAACCGAAATCTACAGGTATCACTTGAATATTCTGAGCTTTTTCCATAATTCCAAAATCGATAGAGATCTTTTCAAACTTCTCAAATAAAGTTTTAAGTTCCTCTGTTTCAGATTCTGCATCTAAATTTTCATCATTTAATTTTGATATTTTATTAAAAATTTTAAAATGTTTTGGCATATATTTTTCAAATGATCCCATGATCATGTCTAGTCCTATAACAAACATCCCACTATTCCAAAGATAGTTTCCAGCTTCTACATATTCCTCTGCTCTTTCTAAATTTGGTTTTTCCCAGAATCTTATTACCTTACTGGGTTCACCTATATAGGCTTCTTTTACCTCTATATATCCGTATCCTGTCTCAGGTTTATTAGGTTTTATCCCCAATGTTATGATGGAATTGGTTTCCATTGCTATCTCACTGGCTCCTACTATTCTCTTTCTGAAGTTATCCTCATTTTTTATGATATGATCGGAAGCTAAAACCACCATGGTAATTTTTTCATCTTTTAATTTTTCCTTTATCTTAACTGCTCCATATCCTATGGCAGCAGCAGTATCTTTAAAGGCAGGCTCCACAATTATATTGTCATACGGTAGATCAGGGAGTTCTTTTCTTATGGCATCTGCTTGGATAGCATTGGTTCCAATAAATATTTTATCTGCTGATATGATAGGTAGTATACGGTCTACTGTCATCCTAATTAAACTTCTATTTTCATCTATTAATTTTAATAGCTGCTTGGGTCTTTCCTTAGTTGATAGGGGCCAAAATCTTTCCCCAGATCCTCCTGCCATTATAAATGCTGCTAACATACCTCATCACTCCTATTATAATTGATTTAACTTTTTATTTTTTATTCTTCTATTTTATTAATATAAAACTTTTATAATTATTTTACAAAGATCTTATTTTTAGCACAAATTTTCTTAAATCTTTTATCTCCCAAAATTGGTATTTCTTTGTGGTTAATTTTTTAGTCTTTTATCACAAATTATATAAACAGACTTGCTACTAATAGTATATACTAAATACTTGAAAAATATGATATAATGTTACGAATAAAAAAATTATTTTTTATAATTGGATATAGATATTTAATCCTACTTATCTATCGAACTTATAAAAATTTGGAGGTTAATAAATGATATCAACTAGTGGTTTAGGGCTTATGTTCCCTGGAAAAAAATTATTCGACGATGTAAGCATAAAGTTTACACCTGGTAACTGTTACGGACTTATTGGAGCTAACGGTGCTGGAAAATCTACATTCTTAAAAATCTTGGCTGGTGAAATCGACGCTAGTGAGGGAGAAGTTATCTTAGGTCATAGAGAAAGATTATCTTTCTTACAACAAGACCATTTCGCTCATGCTGATGAAGTAGCTTTAAATGTAGTAATGATGGGACATAAAGAATTGTTCGCTATCAAAAAAGAACAAGAAGAACTTTATGCAAAACCAGATGCTACAGATGAAGACTATGCAAGAGCTGGAGATTTAACTGATAGAATAGAGGAGTTAGACGGTTGGTCTGCTGAAACAAATGCTGAAAAATTACTTACAGGATTAGGAGTAGATCCTTCAATTCACTATAGAATAATGAGCGAACTTACAGAACCTCAAAGAGTTAAGATCCTTTTAGCACAAGCATTATTTGGTGAACCAGATGTACTTTTATTAGACGAACCTACAAATGGTTTGGATATCCACGCTATCAACTGGTTAGAAAACTTCTTAGCTAACTTTAGTGCAACTGTTATCGTAGTATCACATGATAGACATTTCTTAAATAAAGTATGTACTCATATTGCTGATATCGACTATGGTAAGGTAAAAATGTTCGTAGGAAACTATGATTTCTGGTACGAATCAAGTCAAATTGTATTAGAATTAATGAGAAATAAAAATAAAAAATTAGAGCAAAAAAGAGAAGAATTGCAGACCTTCATCGCTAGATTTAGTGCCAATGCTTCAAAGTCAAATCAAGCAACAGCAAGAAAAAAGATGTTAGATAACTTAAAATTTGAAGATATGCAAGTTTCAAATAGAAAATATCCATTCATCGAATTCAAAGCTGAAAGAGATGCTGGAAACAACATGTTAAAAATCGAAAATGTAACTAAAACTATCGATGGAGTAAAAGTATTAGATAATATTTCATTCACTATCAATACTGGAGATAAAGTAGTACTTTTAGCTAAAAATGATATTGTTAAAACAACACTTATCAAAATATTAGCTGGAGAAATAGAACCTGATTCAGGTAGTATCACTTGGGGAGTAACGACTTCTTTAGGTTATATGCCTAGAGATAACTCAGAGTATTTCACAGCAAACAGTGGAACTGACCTTATCGACTGGTTAAGACCATATTCATCTGATCCTCATGAAAGTTTTATCAGAGGATTCTTAGGAAGAATGTTATTTGCTGGAGAAGATTCTCAAAAGAAACCTAGTGTTCTTTCTGGTGGAGAAAAAGTAAGATGTATGTTATCTAAAACAATGATGACAGGAGCTAATGTTTACTTATTCGACAATCCTACAGACCATTTAGATCTTGAATCTATCACTTCATTAA
>Ga0316197_10000555_pt1 | contig 25902 bp, 25 predicted proteins | sample OudBiesiAoxic_MG_FD_204939 | JGI IMG/M metagenome (GOLD analysis project Ga0316197, IMG submission 204939) | Coastal sediment microbial communities from Oude Bieten Haven, Netherlands - site A oxic | ecosystem: Environmental > Aquatic > Marine > Coastal > Sediment | place: Netherlands... | reverse complement strand
TCGCTCGATCCTGCTGCGTCGCCGCAAACGCGCACGCCAGACATACGATGACCATCGCGAAGAGCTTGGCCTCTTGGAGCAGCCAGCCAGATGGACCGCCGACCGATCGGCTCGCCGCGGCGATCGCGGGCCACCACCAGGCGAGCACCGTGTAGGCCGGCGCCAGCGTCAGGATCCATCCCCGTCCTAATCGTCCTCTGGCGAACGCCACCGACGTGACGAGCAGGGGAAAGATCAATTGAACCAAGTGGTGCTCGTAGGCGTAGACAGGGATCAGCACCATCATCACCGAGACGGCCGCTGCGGCAGCCGCCGCTCCGAGCAGGTCCGGCGCCTGACGTCTGAGTTTCCACGCCAGGAGTCCGAGCAACCCCAGGTTGGTCACGGTCGCAAGTATTTGCGCCAGGCCAGTCAGCCTTCGCTCCGCGTCGAATAGCTGTGCCCAAAGGTTCGGTAGGGAGTAGTTGCCCGGGTGCAGGATCGAAATGAACAAGCCATTGTAGTCCCCGCGGGCGAAGCCCGGGAGCACATCCCGATAGAACCTCAACTGGGCGTCCCATCCAACCAGTGGAAGCGCGGCCAAGGAGAGAAGCGCGGCAGCAGCAGACGCGCTCAGCACGGCGGTCCACTTCCGGCGGTACATCCACCAGGCCACCATGAGCGCGGGGCTCATCTTCATCATGCAGGCCAGACCCATCAAGGCGCCGCCGGTCACTGGATGCCGCCGCTCGACCAAGTAGAGCCCCCAGAGCATGGCGCCGAGCACCGGCAAGTTGGCCTGTCCCATCAACTGGTTGTCGTAGATTGGCGTAAACGTTGCGAGGACGATTCCGATCGCTGCCATCGTCGCCGGCTCCGGCAGCCAGCGCCACAGAGCGAGCAGAGCCGCCAGCAGAAATAGCCCGTTCAACCAAAACCAGGTCAGGTACGCGCTCTGCAAAGACATGGACAGGCTCCAGGTCATCGTGAGGAGGAAGGGCGGCGGGTACAAGAAGGGGAAGACACTTTTGCGGGTCCCGTCTTCTTTCGCCAGTGTGCCGAGCTGACGCCGATCGTAAGGATCGAGACCCCGTGCGGCGGCTCCAACGGCGTAGTAGTACGACGCGAAGTCTTGGCCCTGGTCAAGCGCTTTCGCCTCGTCCCAGATCGGCCCCGCGAGTACGAGCATGTGAATCAGCAGACCCAGGCCGAGCAGAATCCCGGGAAACCCCAGCCTCATCGGAGTGCCAGCGCTCGGCCTGGTCATCTTCTGCCTTCCCAACGGCCTCCCTAGCCTCCCCGTTCAGTCGCGGGTCGGAGGAGGGAAGAAGCTTTTGGGCTCCTCGCCACGTTCCTGCTCTTCGTGATACCGGCGCACCATCTTCTCTCGGTACTTACCGACATCTTGGGCGCCCTTGTAAGTCTCCTGAACCGCCCGAATGACGGACATCGGCTTGATTGCGTGGGAGTCCCCAATGGCTCGGCCGCGCGAGATGTAGGGCGCCTCGGCGATGCGAAGGTCGGGGCGACGCAGCTGCGCCTTGGCCAGCAGCTCGGCGACGTAGGCATGCCCACCCGACATCACGTGGATGCCCTTGAACGCGCCAGCCCGGTAGAGCTTCATCCCGTTGAGAGAGCGCCAGCGGAACCCGTAGATCGTCTTGGTCAACTTGAGAAATCCCGTAGATGCGATTCTTCGCGATAGCTTGCGAACGACGGGGTTGTACAAGTACCCCAGAACGACGTCGTGACCGTAGCGAGCCGCCAGCAGGTTGTCGATCGATTCTGCGAACACGAACTCACTGTCACCCGGGAACACTGTGACCCAGGTGTCGTCCTCGATGGTCTCGTAGGCCTCAGTCACGCAGCGGCCCAGCCCGCGATTGACATCATGCGCAATAAGCCGGCAGCGACTGTCTTCTTTGCAGAGCTCTTGCATCACCGCGCGTGTACCGTCGGTGGAGCCGTCGTCGATCATCACGACCTCGACCTGCGGCGCGATCCGGTCGGCGTGCTGGAGCACCTCTTTCACGGTGCGCCGAACGAGCTCCTGTTCATTGAGGCAGGGAACGAGAACGCAGAGTTTCTCGTCTCGATCGCTGGGTTCTGCGCTGGTCGTGTCGGACATGGGTCTCTCCAAAATGCCCTGCGGAATCGGAAAGGTCAATCTGTTGACCAGGTGTCTCAGGGCATAGGAAAATGAGAAATGCGTTCTTCTAAACGCGAGCGGCGACTGCAGATCGTGGCGTTCCTCTTGGCGGGGCTCGCCTCGCTCTGGATGTTTCACGAGGTCGGGGAGCACAACCTGTCGTCGTTCAGCCTGGGCCTCGGAACCACCGTCTTCATGAGCCGGGGCTACACGTTTTTTCTGGTGTTCTGGTCGGTCTTCGGAGCGCTTGCGGCTTTCTTCTTCGGCGGCGCTTTCGCGGCAGCAAGCCATGAGGACTGGGCCCGGAGCACCATTGTTCAGCTGCGAAAGACTTCGGATCGGAGCCTCATCGCCGCACTGACCGTCATCGGCCTCTGCATTCCGCTCCTCATTCGCTGGCGCGTCCTGCAGGGCGCGGACATCGCGGACGACGAGTCGGCCTATCGTTTCATGGCTGAGTTGATTGCGAGCGGGAGACTCTACGCCGAATCGCCGCCCATGAAACTCTTCTTCGACCGTGCGTTCATGATCAATGATGGGAAGTTTTACGCACAGTACTTCCTCGGATGGCCCGCTCTGCTCGCCCCCGGTGTCGCGCTCGGCGTGCCGTCACTGATGAATCCCCTGTACTCCGCGCTCACGGTCCCGGCGATCTTTCTCACTCTTCTTCGGCTTGGCGGACGACGTTGCGCGCTGATCGGCGCCATCATCTTCCTGTCTGCGCCCCTGCTGCAGTTCAGCGCGGCCACGCAGCTCTCGCACACGTCCTGCCTGTTTGCCCTCGCCTGGGCATCGTACTTTGCGGTGCGCATCTACACTGGGGACACATCGCTCTGGCTGCACGCGGCGCTGGCCACATCCTTCTCCGTCGCTTTTTTCGTGCGCCCGAGCTCGGCCCTGGGCCTAGGCCTTCCCCTGCTGGCAAGCTGGCTCTTGTCGCTGTTGTCGATGCACGGCAAGGCGCGGTTGAACGCAATGGCCGCGTTTGCGGCGCCTGCGCTCGGTTTCGCCGCGCTCTTCTTTCTCATCAACATGCTTCAGAACGGAGGATTCACCTCCGTGTCCTATCAGCGAGCCATCTCCTACGCGAGAGAGAATGGCTTCCGCTTCGCAGCATGGAACTGGTTTCCACGGGACAGGACGCTCGCCATGTCGCTGGGTCCGATTGGCGAGGCCGCTGCTCAGACCGGCGTGTCACTGACTCGATTCAACTTCGCAGTCTTCGGCTGGCCGCTGGCGTTCGTCTTTCTGCCGTTCGCGGGCTGGCGTAGCCATCACACTTGGATCCCGTGGACCATGTTGATCTGCTTCGCCGTAACGCACTTCTACATGCGCAACGGCGGCATCGATACCTTTGGACCGGTGCACTACCTGGAGCCTGCCCTTCCGCTGATTCTGCTGAGTGCTCTTGGGATCAGTCGACTCAGTTCCTGGTTGCGCGCGATTCGATCAACGGGTCTGCCGGAGGTGTTTTCGGCAAGAGCACCCGTCGCACTTTGCTTCGGGCTCATCACGGCTTCGCTGCTAGGTTACGTGCCGGTGCGCGCCATGGCCCTGCACGAGATTGGCTCGGTCACCGGGCTTCCCAAGCAAGCAGCGGAGGTGATGCTCGAGAAGCCGACCATCGTGTTCGTGCCACGTCCCTTCATCCCCAAGCACTGCAGCACCAGCTACCATTTCAACTACTGGCGACCCAACAACGACCCGGATTTGGAGAACCATGTTCTCTGGGTGAATCACATCACGCTCGCGCACGACAAGAAGCTGATGGAGCTATACCCGGACAGGGATGGGGTCGTAATGGTCTGGTCACCGAGCTGCGTCCCGGCATTCCTGCCCCTCGACGAGCTCAACGAGGCCAATGTTCCTCCAGGTGCCGTCGGAGGCTCTGGTGAGGTGCCAGCAGTCGAGGAGATGCGGTGAGTCCAGCAGCTGCGTTAGGCTTGTCTAGATGGGGACGACGACCATGAGCAGGGACGGACTCCGGATCGATCGCCCGATCGTACTGCTGGCATCGGAGCGCAGCGGGGGAAACCTGCTTCGCGCAATGCTCGGAAGCCATTCACAGATCGTTGCGCCGAGCCCAGTGCACTTCCTCATCAGCATCGACCCGCTCCTGCCTCTGTACGGGGACCTCTCTGAAGACGCGAACTTCCGAGAGGCCTGCGAGGACGTGTCCCGCTTCTTTCAGCATCAGATCGCCGGACAGGTCGAGCCGCCCGAGGCTGCCGCTCTGTTTGAGACCGCGGGCGAGCGAAGCCTGGTCGGTCTGATGGATGCAGCTTTTCACCTCATCATGCGAGCCTCTGGGGCCGCACGCGTTCTACTCAAGGAGAACGAAGCGTTCCGCTACGCCCATCGCTTGGCCAACAACTACCCTGACATCCGTTTCCTCTACCTGGTTCGAGACGGGCGGGACGCGGCCCTGTCCTGGCTCAAATCCCCGAATCACTTCGGCGGCATCACTCACATTGCGCGAATCTGGCGTGACGAGCAGAGAGCCTGTCTGTCTCTGCTCTGTGACCCGGGCCTCTCGGGCCGAATCCAGGTGGTTCACTACGAGGACTTGGTGTCCAAACCTCGTGAGATCATCGAAGCCCTGTGTGACTTTCTGCAGGTCGACTTCGAGGAATCCATGCTCGAATTCCACGGGCGGGACGAGATTCGCGAACAGTCAGCCGGCGTTCGGAACTGGGAGAACCTCTCCAAGCCGATCATGGAGCGGAACTTCAACAAGCATCAAAAGGAGCTCGGCTGGTGGCGCGCGCAGACTTTCAACCAGATCGCACACCGTGAGCTTGCGGCGCTCGGCTACGATGTGCCCAAGCTGAGCGCCGTCCATCGCGTCGGGAGCCAGGTGCTGGACCTGTCCAAAGAAGGACTCGGCCTCGCCTTGAAGGCAGCGCGCGGCCGGGTACCCAAGCCTGTCGAAGTTCTTGCCCGAGGCAAACGTCGTCGCAACTTCGGACGGATCGCCTCGGAGCTCGAAGCGCGCCAACGCCCGCGTTGGCCGCGCCAACAGTAGCCTCGCTCCCTAGAGGCTGTCGTAGTACTCCCGCGCATCAATGGCGGTCCGCCGCAGCCCTTCGCGCGTGTCGACGATCGGCTGGTACTCCAGGTCCTGCTTCGCCCGGTCGATCGAGAAGTAGTTGTCGCGCACGCACAATCGGACATCGACGATGCTGACCGGCGGCTTTGGCTTGCCAAAGATCTGAAACACCCGCTCGCTGGCAGTCGCCAAGGCTCGAGCCACCAGGCCCGGAACACGAATGGATCGTGCCTCGAGGCCCATGTCACCAACGAGCGTCTGACTGAACTTGCCGGTGTTGATTGGATCGCCGTCTGTAACGAAGTAGGCCTGCCCACAGACCGGAGAGCCCTCGACGAGTCGCTCGGCGGCACGTATCTGCGCATCGACCAGGTTGTCGATGTATGTGTAATCCATCCGCGTCGCGCCATCCCCGAAGAACACGAGGGGGGCGCCCTGCTTGAGAGCCTTCAGCAAGGGTCCAACGATCGTATTGCGTTCTCCGGGTCCGTAGATGCCTCCTGGTCGAATGGCGGCGGTGAGCAATCCCGACTCCCCGTTCGCAGCGAGCACGAGCTGCTCGGAGGCAACCTTGGTGCTTGCATAGAGATCAGAAGCTGTGCTGTAAGGCGTTGCCTCGGTGACCCCCCTGTGCTCGTCGCCCGATGCGGTGACGATAGAGCTGGTGTGAACCAGGCGCCGCACACCTGCTTCCCGGGCGGCCTGCAAGACAGCACGCGTCCCCTCGACGTTGACGCTGCGAACGAGCTCGGCAAAGGCCCTCGGCGTGTGGGTGAGCGTTTCGATCATCGCTGCGGTGTGGAAGATCGTGTCGACACCCTCGCAGGCCTCCCGTAGCGCGGCCCCATCGCGAATGTCACCCCGGAACCAGGACAGTTTCGGGCTCTCGAAGGGAGCGGGAGCCCGGTCGAAGCCGTGAGCTTCACAGCCACGGGCTAGCAGCGCTCGAACCAGATTGCTTCCGACGAAGCCCGCGCTTCCCGTGACCAGGCAACGCAGCCCATCAAGCGGTCGTATTCGTTCCATCGGGCCGGCACCTTGGCAAATCACAGCTGGCGGAGCAACTGGCGGCCTATGGAGCCTCGGGCAAGGAGGCGCCGGCATGGAGCAAGCGAAGCTTCGCGTCTTTCCACCCATAGGTGACCGCGGAGCAGACCTTGAAGCGCGCCTTGCTGATCCACCACTGTCCGTCCACATGCCGATACTCGTCGTCGTAGTACCCGCCGACCACGCTCACCGTCTGCCGCTCCGTATCCATCAGATGATAGACGAGGCCCCAGCGCCCGCTCGCGCTGTCCGGACCATGCACCTCGATGTTCGGAGGCCCGCCGTGGTGCATCTCCACGACCTGCGTCTGACAGGCGATGTCTTTGAAGACCTGGTAGAGCCCGTCGCGATGGTTCACCAAGCCGACCGGCCCGTCGTAGTGAATCTCCACAGGCCCCTCGAGGAAACAGTTTCGCACGCCTTCAACGTCTTTGCTGTCGCAGCAGTGCCAGTAACGCGCCTTCAGCGCTTTGATCGCTTCGATGGCTTCGAGTCGCGCGATTCGGGATTCTAGGTCGTGAGAGGTCATCGCAACGGTCACACGGCAGTTGGGGGCAAGGTATCGCGCCCCTTGGGCACGCCGAGGACGGCCCTGAGGACCTGCTGCTCGACTTGCCGTTCGAGACGGCTGGGGGTGGGGATTCTCAAGAGAATGTTCACTGTGTTCTTGTCGACGAGCTGGTAGGTGACCCGGGGGTCGACGATCGGCGGGACAAGGCCGTGGCGGCGGTAGCGCGCAGCCATCGGCCGGCGAACGTCGTCGATGAACTCGGCGCAGGCTTCGCGCGCAGCCGCGAGTGCCTTTTGCTCCATGGCCGCGAGGTCTTCAGTTCGGTCGACCGGAATGCTCATCAGGTGGAGCATGTACTCGCCGGCGAGGCTCTCGTTGAGAACGGCCTCGGTCATGAGCAAGCTGTTCGGAATGCTGATCGTGCGCCCGGTGCGCTGGTGCCCCTGCCCCACCTCGAGAACCAAGGTGCTCAGCAGACCGGTGTCAATCACGTCTCCGCGAATCGAGGCGATGGCGATTCGATCGCCGACTTCAAAGGCATTCGCGCTCACGCGATAGATGGCACCCTGGACGCAGGCGATCGTTTCCTTGGTGGCCCATACGAACGCCATGGCGAGCACGACGAAAGAGACAGCAAGCGTCTGAAGCTCCGCCGCCCAGATCGTCAGGAGCCCGAACGCCAAGATCGCGTAGGAGAGCCCCCTGATCTGCGACGACCAGCGAAGGCGAAGCTTGTCTCGGCTCGGAAGGGCGCGGCGGACGAAACGAAGCGCGCCATAGCGGACGACGAACACCGATACGATCAAGACCAGCGTCGCAATCAGGTGGCGCAGCATCTGGGGATTCTGAAAGAAATGGGTGACCTGTGACGTTATGTTCGGATCCGTCACGGAGTCGATGATCGGATTCATGCTGCGCTCACCTCGCCTCGACGGAAACGCCGTCACGCACGCTATCGCTCGGGTAGGCGATGACCGTCTCGCCCTCCGCTAGCCCGGACAGCACCTCGGTTTCGAGCCCGTTGGTTTCTCCGAGCTCCACGGCGCGAACGACCGCGGTGCCTCCTTCGACGACGAAGGTCGCCCAGGCCTCCTCCGAGCGGAACACGGCGCTGGCCGGCACCCGAAGGACGTCCTCGCCCTCCCAGACCGAAATGCGCGCTTCGACTCTGTACCCATCGCCTAAGCTGGACCAGAGCTCGCGCTCGTCGTCCATGTCGATGATCACGTTCACCCGTTGCTCTTCGACGCCGAGAGCCGAGAGCTTGGTGAACGCAGACGGCTCGACGATACGCACGTGGCCGCGAAGGGGGTTCTTGCCTCCCCATCGCTCAATCGAGGCAGGCGCCCCTGCTGGAATGCGGGTGGCATCTTGGCTCAAGACGTCGACCACCACCTCGAGCGCCGCGGGATCGCCAAGCTCCAGAATCGGCGTGCCACTCTGAGCAACGCCTTCGCTCTCTTGATAGATCTTGAGAACTTGGCCGGCGACGGGCGAGAGGATCTCCAGCTGCTCGCCTTCCTCGCCCTTCCCGCTCAGCTGCATGAGCGTCGTTTGCGCGAGCTTCAGCTGGTGCTCGGCTACACGTGCGCCGAAATTTGCGGAGTTGAGATCTTCCTCGCTGCCGCGATAGGTGGACACGGCACGATCCGCATCGCTTCGCGCCAAGCCTCCTTGCTTGACGACCGCAAGCGCCCGTTGAGATTCCTGCTTTGCGAAATCACGTTGGAAGCGCGCGTGGTTGACCGCAGCTTGGGCCTGACGCAGCGCCGCCTTCGCGGCATCGACGCGAGCCTTGGCCTCGGCCCTGGTCCGTGAGTCGAGAAGCGGAGGCGGAAGCGGAACCAGGCGGGCGAGGACCTGCCCCTGCTCGATGGCATCCCCGGCTTCGAGCTCGAGCCGGGCCAGATTGCCCGTGATGGGCGCGGAGACGGTGTACCGGTCTTTGACTCGGGTCCTACCGTCCTCGTTGACCGTGACCACGAGCGGGCCTTGGCTGACCTCCGCGACTTCGACCTCGATTGGGTTCGGGATCCACGCGACGACGATCAGCCCCACGACGGCAAGCACCGCCAAAGCAATGACAGCCCGTCGAATCCATTTCCTCAAACCGGACGCCTTTTCCATGCGCCACCTCTCCTTACTCTCTCGTCTTGAGCACGCCAATTAAGTCCAAGGTATCAAGCCTCCGCCGGACCAGCAGCGCGCTCAGGACGGCTGCGGCCAAGATTATCACAGCCGAAAAGGCATAGGTTTGGGACGAGATCAGCATGGGCAGCCGAAACTGCTCCGGGTCGGCCTGGAGCTCGATGAGCGCTTTGGCTCCCCAAGTCCCGAGCAGCATTCCGACCGGTATACCGAGGAAGACTTGGATGGCTTGCTCACCGAGTAGGATGGCCGAGATCTCGGCCCTGGTGAAGCCCAGGACTCGCAGCGTGGCGAGATCGCGACTTCGAACGGACAGGCTCACCCTTGCGTTGTTGTACACCACCGCCACTGCGATCGCGGTTGCAAAGAGTGTGAGAATGAGGGTGATGACCTGCATCGTTCTCCGGGTCTGTTCCTCGAACTTCTCGAGCACGTTGCGCTTCCGATGGATGCTCTGAACGGTCGGAATGTCGGTCAGATGCCCTTGGAGCTCGGCTTCGCGCGCGGGATCGACCCTCAGCAGGGCCGTGTTGATCGTCGGCTTCTCGCGGAGCAACTGGTGGAGACTGCTCTTCTGCATGTAGCCCTGAATGCCGAATGCCTCGTCGATCGTACCGCTGATGCGAACTCGCCTCGTGCCGCGGTCCCCCTCCTTCAGCTCGACGTCGATGAAGTCTCCCGGTTTTGCGCCGAGGATGTCGGCGAGCACGTCGGTGATGAGAATGCCGCTGTGTGGGATCCGCGCCGGTTGGAACTGGCGAGTGAAGAGCCTTCGCAACTGGCTGTCCGGCGGAAGCCCAATCAGTACGCTGTCCCGCCAGCGAGGGCCTGCGCGAAAGCGAACCGGCGTCATTCGATAGCCGTCGACCTGGTCGACACCCGGGAGATGCGCGAGGTATCCAAGGCTCCGGTCCTCGACCTGGCTGCTGAAGATCACGCTGATGTCCTCGCGCTGCTGACGCCCGAACTGCAGGTCGAGGATCGGCCCATGCGCGTCCTTCCCGAAGCGCCCCAAAATGATGATCGCAAGAGCGAAGGCGATACCCGCTGAGGAGAGCACGGTGCGGAGCGGACGCCGCCAGATTTCCCGAAACACCATCATCGTGGTCTGGTGGAGCCTGCGAAGCCCCGGGATGCGCTCGATCGGAGAAGAACGGTAGCGCGCGGGCGATGGAGGCCGCATGGCCTCGGCAGGCGGCAGTGTCACCGCGCTGCGGACCGCAAAGCCGACCCCCGCAACGGCGGCGAGCAGGCTCGCGATGACCGCGTTGATCGCCACGGGAAGGTCGATGCGCCCACGGGTCATGGGGAGCCGAAAGAACCCGGCGTACAGATCCAACATCGCGTCGGCGAGCCAGGCGCCGAGAGCGACGCCGATCGCCGAGCCGAACAGCACGATGACGCAGACCATCTTCAAGTAGTGCAGCGCGATCGTGGAGTTCTTGTACCCGACGGCCTTGATGACGGCGATTTGACCCCGCTGCATCGTCACCATTCTAGAGAAGACGACGTTCAACAAGAACGCCGCGACCGCGAGAAACGCACCGGGCAGGAACACCACCTCGGCTTCGATCTGCGAGATCTCTCCTTCGAGAATCGAGTTCGAGACTTGCAAGTCTCGGCCGAAGGCGCCCAAGGCCCCGTACGGCGCCAGAATTCGATCGAGCGCGATCAGGACTCCCTTCTCGTCGGCGCCCGGCTCCAATCGAAGCACCAGGTCGTTGAATGCTCCTTCCATCTGAAACGCTGCCGCAACTGCGCTCTTCGACATCCACATCGGAGCAAAGCGCTCGTCGTCGGAAGTGATTCCGCCAGGTTCGATCGCGAACACGTACTCGGGGCAAAGCGCCAGACCAACGACGATGAGCTCGTGCAACTTGCCGTTGAGAATCGCCGGAATCGTGGAGCCGGGGCGGAGCTGGTGTTCGATGGCGAAGGGTTCGTAGATCAGGACTTCGTTCGCGCGGCCGGGCTCCGGAAACCGCCCCGACTTCACGTAGAGGTCGTTCATGGGGGGCCTGCCATGACTGGGTAGCGAGATGATCTGGCCGTGCGCCGGTGTGAGCATGCCCTCGATTGGCAAGAGCACTTCTTCGACGATTCTAGGGTAGACGGAGGCTACGCCGCGTACGTCGTGTATCCGCTCGCTGACCGAGTCCGGCGCTCGCTTCAGTCGAGCGAACACATCGCCGAAGCGGTACTGCTCGTAGTACGCGTCCTTGGATTCGCCAAGTGCGCGCCATGCGCTTTTGAGCGTGATGTAGTTGGCGACGCCCACGGCGACCACGAGCGCAATCGTGAGAGCCTGCCCCTTGAGGCGCATCAAGTCGCGAAACAGCTTCCGGTCGAGAACGCTCACCAGCTCAGCTCGGCCGGCGACACCTTTTCATCGTTACGCCGGTCGCTTGCGACAGCCCCGTCGGACAGAGACACGATGCGGTCCGCCATCGAAGCGATGGGCGCATGGTGTGTGATCACAGCTGTCGTCGTTCCTAGCGATCGGTTCACCTCGTCAATGACCTCGAGGACGCGGATTCCCGTTTTGAAGTCGAGCGCACCGGTCGGCTCGTCACAAAGCAGGATCTCCGGCTGCTTCGCCACGGCCCGTGCAATCGCAACCCGCTGCTGCTCGCCGCCGGAGAGCTGGGCCGGGAAGTGATCCATTCGCTCGGTGAGCCCGACGAGCTCGAGGGCCTCCCTCGGATCCAAGGGGTTGTTCGAGATCTCCGTCACCAGGGCGATGTTCTCGCGTGCGGTCAGGCTCGGGACCAGGTTGTAGAACTGAAAGACGAATCCCACGTGGTCGCGGCGAAAATTGGTCAGCTCACGCTCGCCATGGCCTGCGATGTCATCGCCCCGATAAAGAACCCGGCCCGAGCTGGGTACGTCGAGCGCTCCGAGAATGTTGAGCAAGGTGGACTTTCCAGAACCAGAAGGTCCGAGGAGAACCATGAGCTCGCCTTCGTAAAGCGGGACGTTCACGCCTCTGAGCGCATGCACTTCGACGTCGCCCATCTGGTACACCTTGCTGACATTCTCTGCACTGAGGATGGAGCGGGGTTCGCTGCTTGGGTTGGGCTCTGGCATCACGGCGTCCAAGTTGCGTGTTCGTTCGTACGCTCTGCACCGATACAGGTCAACTCATCCTTGAACACAATGGCCTCGGGAGGTTATGTCGAGGGCGAGATGCTCTGCGAGTCCGATTTCGAGAACGCCTCTCGCGGAGGGCAGACCTGGCGATACGCGGACTGTGGCCAAGGGCGCCCGGTCGTGCTGATGCACGGATTCCCCGATACGCCGCAGTCCTATGGCGGCATCGCGCGCACCCTGAACGACGGCGGTTACCGAACCATCGTGCCGTACCTGCGCGGCTATCATCCGGACACCTTGGTGCCCGGTCGGCCCTATGATGCGCTGCACCTCGCTGAAGACGCAATCGGCCTCCTCGATGTGTTGGGCTTGAAGTCGGCGGTCTTCGTCGGGCACGACTGGGGAGCGACGCTGGTCTGGGGCGCCGCCGCCTTGGCGCCGGAACGGGTCGACGGGATCGTCCCCATCGCGATTCCGCATCCAACGACCTTGAAACCCAACAACGCGCTACAAGCGCTCGGGGTTCTCGTCATGGCCAGGCACTTCCTGTATTTCCGTTTGCCCTGGGCAGAAGCGGGGACGCGGCGCGGTGACTTCCGATACATCGAATCGCTCTATCGTCGTTGGGCGCCCAAGTGGAAGGGAGAGGAACGCGATGCGGCCTTGGCGTGCGCGAAAGAAGCCTTTTCGACCCCAGAGGTCCTCGGCGCTGCAATCGACTACTACCGGGCCATCGGCTCGAAGATCGACCGACGCCTCCTCGGCCCGATCGAGTGCAGCGGGCTGATGGTTGCCGGCGGCAAGGACTTCGGAGGTCATCTCGGGCCCTACAAGAAGTCGCAGGGCTTTCTCGGAGGCGGAGGAGACCTCCTGGTCATGCCGGAGGCCGGCCACTGGCCTCACCGCGAAGAGGAGTCCCGATTCACGGACGCGCTCCTTCGATACTTAGAGCGACTCGTCTGAAAAGCGCGTTTTGGGTCTTGACGAATTTGGTTGACGGCCTCAACTATTTAGTTGCATCATTCAACTATCGGAGGTCTTGATGGAAAAAGAACGAGTACATGAGGTGGTGAAGTCGGGATACGCAGAGGTCGCGCGCCAAGGAGGCGGCTGCTGCGGCAGCGCTGCCAAGAGCGCCCACGGGCAAACTGCCACACTCATCGGCTATGCAGAGGAAGACATCACGGGTGCAGCGGCCGAAGCCAACCTCGGACTCGGTTGCGGAAACCCAACCGCGCTCGCCAGCCTGAAACCGGGTGAAACCGTCGTGGACCTGGGTTCCGGCGCCGGCTTCGACGCCCTGCTTTCTGCCGAAAAGCTCGGGCCGAAAGGCAGGTTCATCGGTGTGGACATGACTCCCGAGATGCTCGAGCGCGCCCGGGTCAACGCGGTCAACGCCGGCCATGCGCGAACGGTCGAGTTCCGCGAGGGTCTCATCGAGAACCTACCGGTCGCATCCAACAGTGTGGACGTGGTGATCTCCAACTGCGTGATCAACCTCAGCCCGGACAAGGCCCAGGTGTTCCGCGAAGCGTACCGGGTCCTCAAGTCCGGCGGCCGTCTCGCCGTGAGTGACATCGTGCTGAGCAAGCCCCTGCCGCCCGACATCGCCAAGTTCGCGGAGAGCTGGATTGCTTGCGTTGGCGGCGCACTGGTCGAAGACGAGTACTTCGGCCACATGCGCGACGCGGGTTTCGAGAACATCGAGCACACGCGAAAGCCAGCCGAACCGATGCTGACCTCGAGCTTGCAGGACCCCATGTGGAAGGCGGCAGTCGAGCTCGTGGGTGAAGAACGGATCAAAGAGCTCTCGGACACCGTCTTCAGCTACGCGATCACCGCCGAGAAACGATGAGAGCGGTCGTCGAGGACGTCATCGCATTCTGTCGCATGTTCTCCTCGTTCGAGCGCGAGGAGATCTGCTGCGGAACCGTGAGCCCCGCGCAATGCGTGCTCCTGCAAACACTGACGGAAGGTGAATGGGACGTGAGCGGACTCGCCTCCCACTCCCGCGTAACCAAGGGTGCGATGACGCGACTGGTCGACGGACTCGAAACCCGTGGCTGGGTCGCACGCGACAAAGCCGAAGACGACGGCCGCCGAGTTCTCGTCTCACTCACCGGCGACGGAAGGAAGGAAGCCAAACGACTCCACCGCCTAACCGAACGAAGCATCGCAACGATCCTCGAAGCAATCCCGAAGGCCGAGCGAGAGCAGGTCATACGAAGCCTGCACCTGCTGCGCAAAGCAGCCGAGCAAACTCGCGCCCAACTAGACTGCTGCTGAACGCGGGCACTGGCGCTGACGCTCCCCCCTAGCTCTCAATGACCGTCAGCTCCCCCGCTGCGTGCCGGCTCCTCAGCACCTTCTTGTCGAATTTGCCCACGCTCGTTTTCGGGATCTCGTCGATGAAGCTCCAGCGCTCGGGGAGCCACCAGTGAGCTACCTTGTCTTCGAGGTAGGCACGGATTTCTTCTGGTGTGATGGTGCTGCCCTCTTTGCGGACGATGCAGGCTAGTGGGCGCTCGTCCCATTTCTCGTCCGGGATGCCGACCACCGCGGCTTCCGCGATTTCGGGGTGCGCAATGATGGTGTTTTCGAGCTCGACCGAGGAGATCCATTCGCCGCCCGACTTGATGACGTCTTTGGCGCGGTCCGTGATCTGGGCGTAGCCGCGTTCGTCGACGAAGCCAACATCGCCGGTTCGCAGCCAGCCGTCGTGGAACTTCTCCGCATCGTCGACGCCGTAGTAGCTACCGGTCACCCAAGGTCCGCGCACTTCGATCTCGCCGACCGCCTTGCCATCCCAGGGCAGTGTGCGGCCCTCATCGTCGACGATGCGCAGCTCGATCCCCGCAACCGGCCGTCCGGTTCGGCTTCGATATCGCCAAGCTTCCTCACCTACGATTCCGCGCGGCACCGAGGCGATCGTCCCAACTGGGCTAGTTTCAGTCATGCCCCAGAGCTGCAGAAGCGTCACCCCATAGCGTTCGTCGAAGGCGCGCATCAGTGATTCGGGGACCGCTGAGCCTCCGCAAATGACGAGGCGAAAGGAAGACAAGTCGATGTCCTTGCGCTCTCCGTAGTGGAGAACAGCGGTCCAAATGCTCGGAACTGCGCCGGCGAGCGTCGGCCGATGACGCTCGATCATGGCGACCAGAGGTTCTGGCTGCAGAAATTGAGCGGGCTGAAGGAAATCTGTGCCGACCCACCAGCCCGCGTACGGCAGGCCCCAGCAGTTCGCATGAAACATCGGCACGATTGTGAGGATCATGTCGGTTTCGTTCAGACCGGCCACCGCGCCCGAGGTGAGCGCATAGGAATGAAGCACGGTCGAGCGATGGCTGTAGACGACGCCTTTGGGATCGCCGGTAGTACCGCTGGTGTACGCCATCGACGCCGGCGCGCGCTCGTCGAGCACCGGCCAGTCGATACCCGGCGTCTCGGACGAGAGGAGCTCTTCGTATCGGTGGAGCGTGGCCCGGGGCGCCTGACGCAATGGCGTATCGTCGCCCGTCCCGACGACGATGATGTGTTCGACCGTCTTCATCTCTTTGGCGACCTGCCCGAGGAGCGGCACCAGGCTGTCGTCGACGATGATGACCTTGTCCTCGGCGTGGTTGATCACAAACGCGAGTTGCTCAGCGAAAAGCCTGATGTTGAGCGTGTGCATGACGGCGCCCATCGACGAGATCGCAAAGTAGGCCTCCACATGCTCCTGGCTATTCCAACAGAAGGTGCCGACCCGATCCTCGCGCTGCACCCCCAGCTTCATTAGCGCCTTGGCGAGCTGCTCGGTGCGCTTGGCGACCTCCGCATAGCTGGCGATCCGATCATCATCCGGACCTACGGTGATGACGCGGCTGTCCGGATACAAGCGCCGCCCGTGCTCGAACAAGTCCGAAATCAAGAGCGGCCGGTCCATCATCGTCGAAAAGCTCACTTGCGCCTCCGTGTTCGATCCTCGCAGCCCCAGCTCGCTCAGTCGGCTTCGAAGCCTGCCGCCTTGTGCGCGCCGTCGCAAAACGGCTTGTTCTTCGAGTGGCCACAGCGGCACAGTGCCGCCTTTTTGCCGGTCCACGCCTTGCGGCCGCTCGCGGCCACAATGGTAAAGCTGCCACTGAGCAGGAGAGGCCCGTTCGGCGCCCGGCCGACCTTGAGGACCCCACCTGGGACCTCGAAGCCCTCGCCCCTGTCTCCAACGGCTCCGTAGTCCTTGAAGCCAGCCTCTTCGTGACTGTTGTCGCAGAACGGTTTGCTCTTCGACTGCCCGCAGCGGCAAAGCGCCGCCCGGAAGCGCACACCTGACATATCGGCGGCGGCACCATCGACCTCGAGTTCTCCACGGACGTAGAGCGGGCCGTTGTACATCACCCTCACGACGTTCTCGGCGTCCGGGACTTCGCCCTCCCCTCCGTCCTTGCGGTCGTACGTGAGCGCACCGGTGGGACAGCGACCGACGACCTCCGCGACTTCCTGAGGACTCACCTGATCGGGCTGGCACCAGGGTTGCCGGCCCCCGACGAAGAGGTCGTTGTTGGCCCGTCCGCACTCGCCGATGTGAATGCACAGGCGCCCATCCCAATGGACGTCTGCCTCGGCGCCATCGTAATTGAAAACCTTCTTCTCGCTCATGGGCCTCCTTCTCAGCTTGCGCGCCCGATTCGGCGTCAGCTGACAGCCGAATTTCTACTACAGCTGGCCCCAAACGCGCTAGCGCGAACTCGCCCTGGATTGCTCGACATACGACGGCCTGGCAAGCAAGCTATCGAGATGGGGCATCAGCACCACCACCATCACGGTGCGGCAGACGAGGTCGAGGGGAATCGGCGGCGACTCACGATGGCGCTTGTCCTGACCGCCACGTACATGGTCGCAGAAATCGTCGGCGGACTCGCAGCCAACTCCTTGGCGCTGCTCGCCGACGCCGGGCACATGTTTTCGGATGCCGCCGCGCTAGGTCTGTCGTTGGTGGCAGTCATGCTTGCCCAGCGCCCTGCCACCCAGCAGCGTACCTACGGCTTTCACCGAGCGGAGATCCTCGCAGCGCTCATCAACGGAGCAGCGCTGCTTGCCCTGTCTGTGTTGATTGCGCGCGAGGCCTGGGAGCGCCTTGCCGCCCCCCCCGAGGTGCATGGCGGATTGATGCTGGCGGTCGCCTCTGGAGGCCTCGCAATCAACTTGGCGAACCTGCTGATTCTGAGCGGGGGCCGCGAGAGCAACCTCAACGTGCGCGGCGCTTGGCTGCACGTGATGGCCGACACCCTCGGCAGCGTCGGCGCAATTTCCGCGGGCGCCGTGATCTACTTCTTTGGATGGAGCTGGGCTGATCCCGCCGCGTCCTTCGTCATTGCCACGCTCGTCCTGTACTCCGCATGGGGCCTGGTCCGGGAAACCCTCGACGTGCTCATGGAAGGCGTGCCAAAAGGCATCTCCATTGCCGATATCACCGCGACTCTAAAAGAACTTCCCGGCGTATTGGACGCGCACGACCTGCACGTCTGGTCTTTGACCAGTGGGCGGAACATCGCGACCGCGCATTTGATCATCGAAGAAGACGCCGACCACCAGGCCATCATCGATGTTGCGAATCGAACCTTGGCCAGTCGCTTCTCCATCCGGCACGCGACCATCCAAGTCGAGCACGACGAGCTGGCAAGCCATTGCAATCCCTGCAGCCCTACCTCTAGCGCGGGCTAGACTCGCCTCAGTCTTCTGACGTTGTTCCGCCAGCGCATCGGGGGCAGATGCAGAGCTTCCCCTGCGCTTCGGCGGGAATCGACGCAAGGGCGCTTGGGTTCATCGTCGCCGACATGCACCAACAGGACTCCGGATCGCGTCCCGCCGCGACTGCGCAATCGTTGGCCCGTCCGCAGAGAGGACACTTGCTCGTGTCGTCGTAGTTTGGGCGTTCGTTCATTGCATCTCGGTGATGGCTTCGATTTCGTCGAACCGCTGCTGGTAGAGCTCTTCGATGTAGCCATGCATGTCGTTGAGTCTCGTAAGCTGTTTCTCCGGTGATGCCTCTTTCTCGTTCGCGTCACAGAGCTTGGAGAGCTGCTGCACCGCTTGGAGCGAGCTCGTGGCGCGAGTGGCCGACACCGCCACCAAGGCGGTCATCGCAAGCGCAGGCAAGGCGACCATCAAGAGGCGAGACCAAACGCCTGGGGGTGTTCGCGCCACCATCCAAGGCGACATCAGCACCAGGATCATCGCGGCCAGGCTGGCCAAAATCCAAGGCCCGTGACGGTGCCAAACGTGCTTCCATGCACCAGCGGTTCGCTCCATGCGGGCCTCGTTGCAGGGATCGGAGTCCTTGAGGAACCGAAGCTCGTCCTCGACTGCATCCGCGAGCTCTTCGGCTAGGCCCTCGTTGAGACTCACGCGGGACAAGTCGACGGCGCGAGCTTCCGAGCGCTTCTCCGGAGGCACCATCGAGAAACGGTTCACGTAGACGGTGCGGCCCGAGGCTGAGGTGTACGAGTAGAAGACAGGCGCCGACTGGGCCAGAGCAACCCCGGACAGCAACACAAGCGCGGCGACGAGGACAATACGCATCAGCTCTTCTTGGCGACGATGGACAGGACGAGCATACCGAGGACAGCGCTCACGAACGAGCCGGCGATGATACCGATCTTGGCCGACACCAGAAGGCCTCCGGAGAGCCCAAGGGAAGCGATGAAGAGCGCCATGGTGAAACCAATGCCGCCGAGGAAAGCCGCGCCTCCGAGGATGGGCCAGGTCACCCCTTCCGGTCGCGTCGCCCAGCCCAGCTTCACCGTCAGCCAAGATGCGCCGAAGATGCCGATCGGCTTTCCGAAAAGAAGGCCCGCCGCTACCGCGACGGCGACCGGTTCACGCATGCCGTCGAGCTCGATCGGGACACCGGCGTTGGCGAGCGCGAACAGAGGCATGATCACGAACGCCACCCAGGGGTGGAGCGCGGTCTCGAGTCGAAACAGTGGCGAGACCGCTTCGCGAGACGCAAAGGAAAGATCCGCGACGAGCTCCCTGGCCCTCTCGATACTGGTCTCTTCTTTGCGAAGAGTGTCGTTCACATGCCGCAGAAAGCCGAGGAAGCGCTCTCCACCGAGCCAGGCATGCACGGGGGTGAGTAGGCCGACGAGCACACCGGCGATCGTCGGGTGCACGCCGGACTTGAACGTGCAAAGCCAAACCCAAGTGCCCGCGATGAAGTAGATGCCTATCGAGCGAACACCGAGGCGGCTCAGGAGAACGATCGCGGCAATCCCAACCACAGCGGCCGCCAACCAGGTGCCAGAGATCGACTCCGTGTAGAAGATCGCGATCACCAGCACCGCCATGAGATCGTCGACGATCGCCAAGGACAGCATCAGGACGCCCAGCCCACGTGGAATGCGGTTTCCGAGGAGCGACAGGCAGCCGACGACGAAGGCGATGTCGGTCGCCATCGGAACGGCCCAGCCGTGCTCCCCGGGTTCTCCGTATTGGAACGCGAGATAGATCATGACGGGCGCGACGACACCGCCAAGCGCCGCCGCCACGGGCAGCGCGACCTTCTTCGGGTCGCTGAGCTCGCCGATGATCAGCTCACGCTTGATCTCCAGGCCGATGACGAAGAAGAAGATCACCATCAGCCCGTCGTTGATCCAGTGCGCAAGCGAGTGCGAGAGCTCGAAATCGCTCACCGCGAAGCGGACCTCCTGGTGCCAGAAGTGGTCGTAGGCTTCGGCGTAGGGGGAGTTCGCGGCCAGCAGCGCGATGGCCGTGCAAATCAGCAGGACGACGCCGCTGGCCGACTCGATGTGCGTGAAGGCCTGCAGCGGCCGCTGCAGGTGCTGAATCGGGCGATTCGGCAGGTGTGTGATCCTCGAAAACGAGAGCTCTTCCTTGCCCATCGGCACCGGCTTATCTCGGAACGTGCTAGAAGGCCAGGGCCGATGTGGTTTAGTGAAACTCTAGTTGCTTGGCTGTTTCTTGGGGTGAGTCTCGTCGGGGCGGTGTTCACACTGAACGCGTTCATACCCGTGCGCCGAGTTCCCGCTCTATTCGTCCCGAGCTTCTTTGGTTCTTGGCTCACGGCCGAGCTGGCGCTGCACCACATCGTCTGGCAAGCGATCGCGACCGTCTTGTTCGTTCAGTTCGGCGCCCTATCGCATTGGCCAGGGCTGCTGGGCATGGGGATCACCGTCGCGTCCTGGCTCGGGCTCCTCATCCTCTTTCGTGACGGCCACAAGACCCGCCATACCTTCGACGACGCCCTCGCGGACCTTGCCGAGCCTGCCGATGCCGTGCGCTTGCCACTGTCTCAACTCGTGATGCCGTTCCGGTTCCGCCGGCGGGGCGTGAACGTGCTCCGCGACGTCACCTATCGGGAAATCGCCGGCAAAAAGCTACGGCTGGACGTCGCTATGCCGCAGGAACCCGGCGTCAATCGACCTGCGATCATGCAAATTCACGGTGGCGCTTGGATCATCGGAGACAAACGAGAGCAGGGCTGGCCGCTCATCGGGCACCTCGCAGCGAACGGCTGGGTCTGCTTCAACGTCAACTATCGACTGAGCCCGGCTGCAACCTGGCCGGATCATCTGGTCGACCTGAAGTACGCGCTCAAGTGGATTCGAGAGCATGCCGAAGAGTACGGGGTCGACCCGAGTTTCGTAGCGGTGACTGGCGGCTCTGCGGGCGGGCACCTCACGGCCATGATGGGGCTCACCGCTAACGATCCGGAGTACCAACCTGGTTTCGAGGACGCGGATACGAGCGTGCAAGCGGCGGTGCCGGTGTACGGCGTGTACGACTTCACGAACCGGTTGAATACGATGCTGGCGCGGTTTCGACCTCAGATGCTAGAGCCGATCATCATGAAGGCCTTCTTCGACAGGGAGCCTGAGAAATTTCATCGTGCTTCTCCGATCGATCGGGTCCACCCGGACGCACCGCCCTTCCTCATCGTCCACGGCGATCGCGACACGCTGGCCCCGGTGCAGGACGCGCGACTCTTCGCGGAGACCCTCCAGAACACTTCCCACGCTCCGGTCACGTACACGGAGCTCCGCGGCGCGCAGCACGCGTTCGACATTTTCGCGTCGCCACGCACGGCCCGCATGCTGGACGGCACGCTTCGGTTTCTGACCGCCATGCACGGCCGCGCAAAAAATGCACAAGCGAGTCAGCCCGCCGAACGATTTTCGCCTTCGGATCGCGCAGCAGCCACCACAGCCCTCAAGCTGTGACAGAGCCGTCATCGAAAGTGAGTCCTCGAAGACCTGCGGTACAACGAACCACGCCAAAAATGCGACGATCACTGTTTACAAACGGAGCGGTCGCCTTACACACAGCGCAGTCGTCGCGGCGAGCAAATGTCGGCACACTGCTTGCAAACTCGCCGGACTCGGACGAGGTCTCGAAATGAAAACCATTCTCATCTTGGGTGCGGGCACCGCCGGCACTGCAATCGCTCACAAGCTACGCCGGCGTCTCTTGAACGATTGGGACGTCGCGGTCGTGGACCCCTCCAGCACCCACCTCTACCAGCCCGGGCTGCTGTTCCTGTCCTTCGGTGACGAGACCGAAGAGCGGATCGTGCGCGAGCGCGGCTCCACGCTCGGCAAGGGGATCACTTGGCACAGGGAAACGGTCAAGGCGGTCGACACCGCGAGTCGCCGCGTGGAGCTAGAGGGAGCCGACGCCCTCTCCTATGACTTCTTGATCATCGCCTCGGGAACCGAGATCCGACCGGACATGATCGACGGCATGCTCGGCGAAGGCTGGCGGAAGAACGTCTTCGACTTCTACACGCTGCAAGGCGCAAAGGCGCTTCAAGAGGGGCTCGCCAAGTTCGAGGGCGGCCGCCTGGTCATCAACATCGTCGAGATGCCGATCAAGTGCCCGGTCGCGCCACTCGAGTTTGCGTTCTTGGCTGACGACTATCTCACTAAGCGTGGCATTCGCGACAAGACAGAGCTCGTTTACGCAACGCCACTCGACGGTGCCTTCACGAAGCCGCTCGCGTCCAAGACCCTCGGGTACCTGCTCGAGGAAAAGGGCATCCAGGTCGAGACCGAGTTCATGACCGGTGAGGTCGACTCCGAAAAGAACGTGATTCGCTCCTATGACGAGCGGGAGGTTCCCTACGACCTCCTCGTCACGATCCCTCCACACATGGGCGCGAGCTTCCTCGAAGACAGCGAGCTCGGCGATGAGCTGGCCTTCGTCCCAACCGACCCACACACCTTGGCCGCCAAGAACGTCGAGCGGGTCTTCTGCATCGGCGACGCCACCGACCTTCCGAGCTCAAAGGCTGGCTCTGTCGCCCACTTCCAGGCCGACCTCATGACCGAGAACATCCTCGGAGCCATCGAAGGCAAAGAGCTCGAACCCAGCTTCGACGGGCATTCCAACTGCTTCGTCGAAACCGGGCACGGCAAAGCCATGCTGATCGACTTCAACTACGAGACTGAACCGCTACCCGGCCAGTTCCCCATTCCGGGCATCGGCCCTCTGCCCCTGCTCAAGGAGTGCAGGCGCAATCACTGGGCCAAGCTCATGTTCCGGCACGTGTACTGGCACGCGCTCTTGCCAGCGCGGCCGATTCCAATCTCTCCAACGATGTCGTTGGCAGGCAAGAAACTCTCCGCCGCAGCAGAACTAGGAGGCGAATGATGTCACTCGAGGATTTACAAACCGATGCAGAAGGCTATCTCGCAAATCGCGACGACTGGTCCGAAGAACTCGCGAACGAGCTCGCCGCGCAGATGAGCATTCAGCTCAGCGACGAGCATTGGAAGGTGCTGAACACCGCGCGCGCCATCGAAGGCGAGTCGGGTTCGAGCCCCGGGCTCCGAAAGATCAGCAAGCGTTCGGAAACACCGATCAAGACGATCTACAAACTCTTTCCAGACGGTCCGGCGAAGCTCATCGCGAAGATCGCCGGCATCCCCAAACCCAAGTCGTGCCTGTAGTCACGCCCGCTAGGAGAAACCAATGACCGATTCAGGAACCGAGAAGCAACGAAGCTTGAGCGTCATCTGCTCCAAGGGAAGCTTCGACATGGCCTACCCCGGGCTGATTCTAGCCAACGCGGCCCGCATGGCGGGCGTTCCCGCTCGTTTGTTCTTCACGTTCTGGGGGCTCGACATCGTCAATGAGAAGAAGATCGACCATCTTCACCTGAACCTCGTAGGCAATCCGTCCGCGCCGATTCCGGCGATGATCGCAGGCCTACCCGGCGTCGAGGCACTGGCCACGGCGCAAATGCGGAAAGAAATGGAGCGGCTCGAGATTCCGCCGATCCGCGAGTTCGTAGAAATGCTCGATGACGCCGGTGCCGACATGTACGGCTGCCAGATGGCCCTCGACATGTTCAAGCTCACCAAAGACGACCTGGTACCGCAAGTCAAAGACGTGCTCACCGCGATGGACTTCATGGACATGAGCGAAGGCGCTCAGATCATCTTCATCTAGTCGTACTTGAGTGTGATCGGGATCGTCACGGCGCCACCCTGGTAGTCGAACTTGGCGTCGTTGTAGAGCGGCGGACCGAATCTCTTGGACCTGGCGTCCTGCGAAACGCCCCAGGGCTCTTTCGGGCTTCCGATTGCGTTTGTGTCGAGCTTGCCGTTGCCGTTCTTGTCTAGAAAGACCGACGCTGCGTACTCGCCTAGGCCGGTGCGCTTGAACACACAGGTGACGGTCTTGCCTTTGACCTCGACCCAGGTCCGTCGCAGCGCGCGCCGGTGCTTTCGTGGAAACCCCTTATTCTCCCAGAACAGAGCGCAAGCCATCCGGCCCACGGATTCCCGAACACCACGGACTTCTAGCGTGAGTACGTTCTTGGCCGCAGGATCGGTGTCGACTTGCGCCTCCAAAGAGCTAGGCAAGCTCAACGAGCCGAGCAGCGCCGTGGCGACCACGGTCGCGCTCGCCATTTTAGTCCAAACCATCGAATGCTCTCCGGATCCCCTTCTGCGCGCTCGGGTCGTTTTCATGCCAGTTCGACGCAGACTTGCTGTAAATGTTTAGACGAGGCAGGAAATTTAGCCAAATGCTTGGGCATTTCAAGCCTCAGCGGAGTGTGTAGACCGTTTCGCACGTTGAGCCTAGAATCCGCTTGTTTTTCGCTGTCAACGAGTTGCTTCGATGCTCGAGACTTTGCGTTTATCCGGTCTGGCTTTCGTGTTCATCTGCTTGTGCTGGGGCTGCTCGAGCCGTACGTCCGAGTCCCCCACGCCCGGTTTGCAGTGGCCCAGTGCGTCCCCTGAGAAGCAAGGCTTCGACTCGGCAGCGCTGGCCGAGGTCGTCGAGCAAATCGACCAACAGGACCTACCGATCGACAGCATGCAAGTGGTTCGCAACGGCGTTCTCATCTTGGACGCCTATTTCTATCCGTACCTCGGCGAAGGCAAACACGACGTTGCCTCGGTCACCAAGAGCGTCACATCGACCCTGGTCGGTATCGCCGTCGACCGCGGACTGCTGACTATGGATCAAGGCCTGCTGGCCTCCTTCCCCGACCTGGCGCCCGCGCCGAGCTCGGACGGGAAAGCCGACATTGATCTCCGTCACCTCTTGACGATGACCTCGGGCTTGGACTGTGGACTGAGCCCTGGCGAGCCCGAGCTCTATGAGACACTGCAAAGCGATCACTTCGTGAAGCACGCCTTGGAGCTCCCGATGGCCGCCCCGGCCAGGCGATCATCGTCTGGTCCGACAAAGACGTGGTGGCGGTTTTCACAGGACGCGGACTGGACGTTCGTGGCGACGTGGCTCCCGTCTTGGTGGCGGCATTGAAATCGGACGCAGCACTCGATCCAGACCCGGAGGCTTTCGCTCGCCTGACCGAGGCCATCCAAAAAGCGACCCAGCCACCAGAGGCCAAGCAGGTCCCTCCCCTGCCGCCAATGGCCGCCGAGGTCTCAGCAAACGTGTACCGCCTCGCCGAGAACCAGTTTGGCGTGAGCTGTATCTCGCTCCGCTTCGACTCTCCCTCCGAGGTCTGGTTCGACCTCACGCTCGGAAGCGACGCCTTTGAGCTTCCGGTCGGCATGGACGGCGTGCCGAGGTTCTCGGAGATCGGCCCGAGGGGCATTCCAATTGGCGCGCTCGGTGAATGGACCGCAGACACCGTCTTCTCGATGCACTACGACGAGGTGGCGGGGCCGAGCCATCTTCGTATCGAGGGCGATTTCGGAGCCAGCGCCGATAGCGTCCGACTGGAGTTCACCGACCCGAGCGGATACTTTGGGGCGCAGACCGTTCAGGGCTCGGCGGTCGCTAGCTGCAACTGAAGTCCCTGATTTCACTCCAGATTCACGTCCGCCAGGTCCTGTGCCCGCGAAGATCGCGGTCAGGCCAGCGTTCAGCCATCACCGCGACCCTCTTCGAACGCGGCCACCGCGGCACGAAACGGGTCGGGCACCATCACCTTTTCACGAGTCTTCGGATCGACGCAAACGCTCGTGACGCTCGCTTTGGCAAGGGTTTGTTGCCGGTCATTTCGGATCGTGAACGAACTGGTGAAACTCGAGGTTCCGAACTTCGAGATGCGCGTCTCGATGTGAACATCCTCCTCGAATCTGGCGCTCCCCATGTAGTCGCAGCTCGCGTTGACGTAGTACATGTCGGTGCCGGTTTTGACCATGTCCTGCCAGGGCATGCCGGCCGCTCGCATGTACGCGCCGAGGGCCTCGTCGCAGAAGACGAAATAGTTGCCGAAGTAGACATGCCCCTGCAGGTCTGTGTCGCGAAAACGGACACGCATCGTGTAGACGAACGGCGGCTTCACGCGCCGGCCCCCACAGCGAGGACGGCCTCGGTTCCGGAGCTCTGTCCCTCAGAGCATAGCGAGCGCATCGGGGTCTCTGCGGCTGCCTGCCACTCGCAGAGCTCCGCAACCCGACCCGAACCGTCGCCCGCTGGACGAACCCAGACGAAGGTCTGCGCCCC